>JAABUN010000341.1_pt1 | contig 122013 bp, 116 predicted proteins | sample 5559311 | NCBI WGS metagenome assembly JAABUN01 (sample SAMN10711877, study PRJNA513370) | rock metagenome | isolation source: Antarctica rocks | place: Antarctica: Victoria Land, Siegfried Peak sud | reverse complement strand
CGCCCGCCCCGCCCCCTCCGCCCCTAGCCCGGCCCCAGCTCCAGCCCCAGCCCCAGTCCCAGCTGCCGCACCGCCTCCATGTCGCGCGCCACCGCCAGCCGCGTCGTCGGCGTCACCCGCGGGAAGATCATGGTGCAGGAGCCTTTCGAAGCGCGCTCATTTCAGGAGAACGTCACACCCGTGTCCCTGTATGAATGGCGACCGTTCCCAAGCCCAGAAGCTGATACGTCACGTCGATGAGGCCCGCGCCTTTCATGATCTCCGCGAGTTCTGATGCCTTGGGAAATGCCGCAACCGACTGTGGCAGATAATTGTACGCTGCTGCATCTCCACTCAGTACCCCTCCGACGATCGGTACGGCGCGTTCGAAATAGAACATGAAGGGGGGGCCCAGCAACGGGCGATTGAATGGAGTCATCTCGAGACAGATGAAGCGTCCGCCGGGACGCAGGATTCGGGTCATCTCGGCGATTGCGGCCGCATAGTCGGGCATGTTGCGGAGACCGAACGACACGGTGCAGGCGTCGAACGAGGCGTCAGGGAAGGGGATATCCATCGCATCTCCGACCTCGAAGTCGACGAGGGATCCTCTCTGTGTTCCTTTTGCCTTGGCAGCTGCGATCATTGCCGATGAAAAATCGAGTCCCACCACATGCTGGACACCCGCCTTGCTGATGGCAAACGCCAGGTCACCAGTGCCGGTCGCGACGTCAAGGACGTCATGGCTGGTTTTGCCATCTATGACACTGGCTTTTTTAGAGACCAACGTGCGCCATCGGATATCCATGCCGCCCGTCATGACGTGGTTCATGAGGTCATACCGGGGAACGATGCGATCGAACATCGATCGGACATTCGTCGCGCTTTCGATCGCTCCGCGCGGGGAGGTTGGCGGAGTAACGGGATCGGTCATGATGGCTGTTTCCTTGGTTGGACGTAGGAGTGGTCAGTCCGACATGCGTCAGCGACTCAGGACGAGCGCGGCTGAGAGCAGAACACTCACGAGCAGGAGCGTTTTTCCGGTGTTCCCGAGTGTGGGATTGAGCGCTTGACCCGTGCGTGTGGTGATCTGTTTCCAAAGCCGAAAAAGAGCCGGCCAAGAGAGTACGGTGACCAGCCACCAGAGATTGAGCCATCCCAGCGCCCAGAACATGATTGGCGCACCAGCCGCAATCAGCAACATCGCGGTGTATTCCCATTGCGTCGCGCGCGCGCCGATGCGAACCGCGATTGTGCGTTTTCCCGCAATCGCATCGTTGGGAAGATCACGAAGATTGTTGACGATCAGAATCCCGATCGCCATGACGCCGATCGGGATCGACGCTGCCAGCGCGAGTGATGTCAGGTCTCGAGTCTGAACGTAGGCTGTTCCCGCAACGGCAACCGGGCCAAAGAAGATGAACACGAAGATCTCCCCCAGACCGAGATAGCCAAGTGGAAACGGCCCACCGGTGTAGGCGACGGCACAAATGATGGAGGCTATTCCCAAGACAAGAAACGGCCAGCCACCTCGCCATACCAGGTAAAGACCGCTAAGCACCGCCAACCCGAGCGTCATGCCGGTCGCGCGCAGGACGGTTTCAGCCGTGACCACGCCGCTGGACGTGACGCGCGTTGGTCCTATGCGGGACGACGTGTCGGTGCCACGCTTGAAATCGAGTGCGTCATTCGCGAAATTGGCCGAGATTTGCAGAAGCAGGGCGGTTGTTAGTGCCAACAAAGCCGAGAGCCAATGGAACCCGTGCTCGTGGATGGCAACCGCTGTTCCTGCGAGGACCGGCGCAATCGCGGCCGGAAGCGTCTTCGGACGCGCCGCCATCCACCAGATCCTCCAAGGGGCAAGAGGCGCCGGCGGGGGGAGATTCGAAGATGAAGAGATCGTTTGGGATGAAGAGGGAACGTTCATGCCGACGTATCCAATGGTGGGTTGAGATCGAGTGTATCGATGAGACGGACATCGCCGACGCGGGCGGCAACGAGGGCTCGTGACCCCTCCACGATGGTGGTGACGGGCACGAGCGTTTCCGGATCAACGATCGCAAGATAGTCGAGCACCACGGGGACAACACCTTCACCAGGCGAGAGAAACTCGTTCCCGGCCTCAAGGAGATCAGCGGTATCCAGCATGCCGTCGGTAACGAGATCGCGCAGGCTGAAGAGGGTGTGCGAAAGCAATCGCACCGATACCCGATCGGCCTTCGAAAGACGCCGGTTGCGGGAACTCATGGCAAGTCCGTCTGCCTCACGCACTGTTGGACAACAGATGATGCTGCCCGACAAGCCGAGATCGCGATGCATGCGTCGCAGCATCGACACTTGCTGAAAATCCTTCTCTCCAAAATAGCTGCGATCGGGGCGAATATGGTTGAGGAGAATGCTGACGACCGTGGCCACACCATCGAAATGCCCGGGACGAGATACACCCTCCCACCGTTCTGTCAGCCCGCGAACATGAACGCTGGTCGAAAATCCTGCTGGATAGACTGTGGCGACGTCTGGCGCATACACCATCGTGGCACCGGCATCCATTGCGAACCGGGCATCGACGTCGAGATCACGCGGGTACCTGGCGAGATCTGCCGGATCGGTGAATTGGGTCGGGTTGACGAAGATGCTGACCACCACCTCGTCGTTCTCGGCAGCCGCCCGTTCGATCAGCGACCGATGCCCGTCATGCAATGCCCCCATCGTCGCAACGAAGCCAATACTGCCGGTGATTGATCGTAGCTCAGTCGGCGTTTTCACGACACGTGGCGCGCTGCTCACCTGTCGTGTCTCGCTTCGATCCCGCTGCGAAGATCCGCGGCGACATCCGCTTTCATGGCATACGTCTGTTCCGGACGTGGGTAAGTTCCCGAGCGGACATCATTCGCGAAGGTGGCAAACGCTTCACCGAGCAACTCATTCAGTCGGAGATACTGCTGCACAAAACGGGGATGAAACGCCCGATCGTCCGCTTTGGCCGTGAGACCGACAAGATCTGTCCAGACAAGCACCTGACCGTCGCAGTCTGGTCCGGCGCCGATGCCGATGGTTGGAATGTCTAGTTGCTCGGTGATGATTCGTCCCAGTTCCGCAGGTACGACCTCGATCACGAGGGCATAGGCGCCAGCATCGGCGACAGCGCGCGCGTTAGCCAGGACCTCGCGTGCGCCATCGACATCTTGGCCCTGAACGCGCATGCCACCGAGCGCATCGGCGGTTTGAGGCGTCAGGCCGACGTGCCCGACAACGGGGATGCCGGCCTGCGCGATCGCTCGAACCCGGCTTGCCAAAAGTTGGCCGGCCTCCATTTTCACCGCATTGACGCCGGCTTCCTGCAACAGCCGACCCGCATTGGTGACCGCCTGCTCATCGCTGACCTGATAGGTCATGAAGGGGAGGTCGGCCACGATATGCGCATTGGGCGCCCCACGTCGAACCGCCTTCGCATGATGGATAATGTCCGCGAGCGTCACCGGGACCGTGCTTTCGTAGCCGAGCACGGCCGTTCCGACCGAATCGCCGACGAGCAGCATATCGATGCCCGATTCCGCTGCCAACCGGGCGGTGGGCGCGTCATACGCAGTCAGCATCACCAAGGGCCGTGCGCCCTCGCGCACTTTGCGATCGCGGATCATTGGGATGGTCAGGTGTTGAGTTCCTTCGACCGCCTGAGTAAAGGTGCGGTGAACGGTCGTGCCGTCTTTCGCGATCATGGTGTTTTCCAAGCGCTATGGTGTTACGGATGTAGCGTAGTCAGGATCAGCACTGAAGGCAGCATTGGCGTCCAGCGACGCTTGATGTTCGCGAGCACGGACGAGCGTGACCATCAGCTCGTTGATCGGCGTCGGGACTCCGATACGTCTCCCTTCGGCCACAACGGCACCATTGATCGCGTCGATTTCGGTGCGATGGCTGTGTTCGAGATCGACCAGCATCGAGGAGCGGTTGGTTCCGGTCGAGCGTGCGACTTCCTCGATTGCAGAAGTCACTTCCGCCATATCGATCTTGACCTTCTGAGCGCGAGCGACCGCAACGACTTCGGAGGCGAGTTGGATCGCGACGTCTGCGAGGCCCTGATCGCTGGCGATCAACGCATTCGGTACCCCGGCAAGCGCGGTCAATGGATTGATCGCGCAGTTGACGGCGAGTTTTCGCCACACCCAGCGATGGATGTCATCGACGGCAACGGTATTCCATGATGGGACGCTCAACGTGGTTGCGAGTTGTTGGATGCTGGTGTTGATCGCTGAGCGGCGTCGACCAATGGCGGTGATTCCGTCTCCGGTATGGATGAGTGCACCCGGCTCCGTCCGGATGGCAGCCTGTGTTGTGACGCCCAGCCAGACATGCGGCCGGACTCCCTTTTCAAGGAGCGCGGTTCGCAGCATGGCCGCGTTGCCCAACCCGTTCTGAAGTGTGAGAACGACGGTATCGCGCGTGAGATACGGCCGCAGCGGAGTCATTGCCTCCGCCGATGACCACGATTTCACAAACACGATCACGACATCGCTGCCCATGACGGCGGCAGGATCACTGCTGGTTTCAATCGGAACAGTGTGGGTGAGGCCGTCACGTTCGGTAAGATGCAGGCCGCTGGCGCGAATCGCATCAAGGTGAGCCGAAGGGCGTCCGAAGAGCAGCACGCGTTCGATGGAGTCATTCTCGGACAGGTGGTTGGTTTCGGAATCCGGCTGTGTACCGACCGGGAAAGCCGATGTCGAAATCGCCTGCGAGAGGCGGGCGGCGATCAGGGATCCCATGGCTCCGGCCCCGACGATGGTGATACGCACGTTCCTCAATCCTCGTTTCTGCACGCCGGAACCCGGGCTGCGGGCTTCTTCATCGGTGAGTTCGTTCAGTAGGAAAACCAGCAAGCCGGTCGCCCGGAGCAGCTACTCACGCACGTACTGATATTGTCGCATGCGCCACGACTTGGCGCTTTGCGGCGTAGGGATCGGTTCGGCCCGTGTGTCTGCAATCGCCAATGGGATTCCTGCCCGAGCGAGAGTTTCATCCGGAAATCGAGCTGATCCGAATGTCAGTCGGCAGTTCGATTGAGGGGCAGTTCGATTGAGGGAGAGTGGTGCTGCCGTATTACGTGAAGGATGCCTTTGGCAGTACAGCCTCGCTGGGACCCAGCGTTCTGCTCGCCGGAGCGATGCCAGAGCACCCGCAAGGAGCAGACACATGGCCAGCCACAGCATGGGCGTGGGTACCTCATACAGCGTCCCGAAGAAGATCGGCCCATCCCTTGGACCATTCGAGCAATGCGATGTATCGCCCCTGAAGCTGTTCCGGTGCCACGTCTGCAGCCAGCGATCGGGCCGTCGGGACATGGCACATCTGCGCCGCGGTAAAGACAATGACCGTCGCGATCAGGCACGGCATGTTCGGCGTGTGCGGAATGGCGGTCCCGGAGGCGAAGAGGAACCCCTCCATCAATCGGTGCAAGGTGCAGACGCCGACGTCAAACAAACAAAGGGTGCATCTCAAAGACATGCACCTACCTCATTCCCGATTCCCGGGCGAACGATCAACGCCTGATGACTCCAGGTCGAAACGCATTATGCGCGGCGCGTTCGCCATCTGATCCGGAGCGTCCGGAGCGTATTGAGCCTCCGGGTATAAGGACCTCGCCGCCGAAGTCAAGCACACCGCTTGCGGTCGCGGTCGATCGTGACCGCCGCCACTGCCGCCGCCACCGCCTCGTTTTACGGTGGGAATTGCAATCCCACGACGCTTCAGATACCATTCAAAAATAGTTGAACATACTAATCCATATGAATGATGGTGGAATATGGAAGAGCGAGTGAAAGCGGAGATGGACATGAAAACACCCCAGCAGGTTGCGCGGGTCATCAATGATCCGAAGACGTTGCGGTTGATCGCCGACCCGCTGCGTTTGCGCTTGCTGGAACTTCTGCGTCAGGAGCCACGGACGGTCACCGAATTGGCGAAGCTGCTCGACGTTCAGCGCACGAAGCTCTATTACCATGTGAAATTGCTGGAGGCGCACGATCTCGTCGTGGTCGACGAGACCCGCCTCGTCTCCGGCATCCCCGAGAAACGATATCGCGTGACCGCCTATCGCCTCAGTGTCGACAAGGCGATGCTGGGCGCCCCCGGTTCCGGCGATGCGCCGCTGGATGTCTCCTCTCAATGGTTCTCGATGAGGTTGCGACCGAGATTCGCCGCTCGGTGCGCTCGGGATTGATCGATCTCGAGTTCACGCACGAGGACGCGATTGCTCCGCGTCGCGTGATGATCGGGCGGCAATGGTATTGGTTGAAGGATACGGACGTGACGCGTTTTCAGGAACGCTATGTCGAGGCGCTCACTGAGTTCGACGGGAAGCGCGTTCCATATGCCGATGCAGACGGTGATCCGGTCAGGAGTGATGGCGCGGTTCTGTACGAGTGGCTGACTGCGTTCTATCCGGTCGTGCCACCGGAAGGGGGGAGCGAACAGTGATTCCATCAGGTTCGCGCAATCGGCGACCACTATCGGCTCTATTGGTTGCCACGATCGTCTCACTGATCGGCAGCCAGATGACCCTCATCGCGTTGCCCTGGTTCGTGCTCAGTACGACCGGCAGTGCATCCAAGGCTGGTCTGGTCGGGTTCGCGACCTTCCTGCCGGGATTGGTGGTTGGCCTCTTCGGCGGTGTGCTCGTCGATCGCCTGGGATTCAAGCAGGTGAGCGTCGCCGCCGACCTCGTCAGCGGTCTGGCGATCGTCGCGATCCCGCTTCTGTACGATACGATCGGGCTAAGCTTCTGGCAGTTGCTGATACTGGTCTTCGTTGGGTCGCTGCTGAAGGTGCCGTCGCTGACCTCGCATCGCTCGATGGTTCCCGAGTTGGCCGCGCACGCCGGGAGGCCGCTTGAGCGCGTGAACGCCCTGTTCGAATCGTCCCAGAACCTGGCGTTGCTGCTTGGAACCCCGATCGCCGGACTGCTCGTCGCGTGGATCGGCGCACGCAACGTGCTCTGGCTCGACGCGGCGTCCTTTGGACTCTCGGCATTGCTGGTTGGGCTTGTCGTCCCCTCCGCATTGTTCGCGCGCAGCAGGTTCGCATCGAGCGGCTATCTGAACGATGTCCTCGCCGGGCTGAAATTCATCCGGCGCGACCAGCTGCTCTGGCCAATGGTGATCGCGCTCGCCGCCTCCAATGCAGTTGGCAGTTCGATTGGCGGCGTCGTGCTTCCCTTCTATGTACAGCGGGAATTCGATAGTGCGGCCTCGCTCGGCGTCATGTTCGCCGCGTCGGGGGCGGGCGGGTTTCTGGGATCGATGCTCTACGGCATGTTTGCAGGGCGTATCCCGCGCCGTATTATCTGGATGGCGGCGTTTTTGCTGATGCCAGTCGAATTCTGGATCCTGACCGTCTCGCCCACCGTCGCGATGATCGTCGGTGCGTTCCTGATAGTGGGGCTCGTCTCCGGCCCCTTGAACCCGCTCATGGTGACGATCCGGCACGAACGGAGCCCGGAGGCACTGCGAGGCCGAGTGTTCAGCACCTACTCGGCGGTGGCGATGGCAGCCCAGCCGCTCGGGATCCTGATCGCGGGGAACCTGATCGATAGGGTGGGCTTCCATGTCGCCGTCGTGGGACTGGCGCTCAGCGCACAGGCGCTCGGGATTGCCGTGCTGCTTGTCCCGGTCTTCCGGCGGATGGATGAACTGCGGCCAAAGGCCGTCCACGAACCGCCGGGGCCCGTATCTCGGCCCCGGCCGACGAGTTCGTGACGAGACGGCGCTGGGACTGTGAATGGGTAGGGAAGGGCCTTGTGCCGTTCCGATGGCCCACAGGGCCATAATTGGCAGCGACTCGTGGTGAATGTGAGCCCTTGCACTCAAGGGGTAATCTCGAGATCGTATCCGGGATATCGAGCTTCACTCGATCGGAACGGCACCGGCCGCAGCTGCGAGGCCGTTCCCTACAAATCCAACCAATCACCCGGAGCACAATTCTGTCAGACCGCTAATCTGCGGCGCTTGAGTCCTGCGTCTTTTGCGCCAGTTCGCTCGTCTGACGCAGATCCTTGTTGATTTTCAGGGCCTTCGAACCGAACGCATGGACCCGAGCCTGTTCTCGCAGCTGGGGCAACAGTCGCTCATACGGGGCCTTCTTGACCGCTGCGCGGATGAGGCCATTGCTGGCGGTAGCCAACAACCGGCGTTGGAGCGGACCCCACCAGGAGCCATAGAGTTGCCGCATGTCATCCGTCAACAGATCGACTGCTACAAGCTTCATCAGGTGGGTGAAGACCTTGCTGACATTGCGAGGACGTTTGCGCGGGACCATGATGGCGCGGTTCCGACCGGACTCTGCGGTGTAGGCGAGTCTGGGAATCATGGTTTCCAAGTATGTTTCGAGCTCCGCCATGCTTCCCGGAATGGTGTCCGGATCGAGTCCCACCAGACACGCGGATATCCGCTGTTCGAGGACGAACTGATCCTTCTAGGCGGCGGTCAACTACGGTCCCCAGCGATCGCATGCGCCCAGGTAAGCCCATGGAATGGTGACGTGAACCCAGCGCAGCAGATCGGGCTCGCCAGCGTTGTATTCCTCGCCGGTTTCACTCAGCAGCCTTCATCCGGCTGTGCAACTTGCGGAGTGTCTCGCCGGCGTGCTCGGCGGAACGGGTGTCGCCGAAGGTGGTGGTCAATCCCTACTCGGCGGTCAACCGGGCCCGAAGTTCCGGGTTTCACTCGAACGTGGACGCTTGGGCGATAAGCCGCACGATGCGTGGATGGAGCATCTGCGCCAGGACGGCGGTGGCGGTTCCCCGTGACGCGGCGGGAGATGCCATGACCTTCCAAAGTCACACTTTGCGGACCGAAGACGAAGAGACCATCGTCTTCTGGCGCCGGTTGCGCGTCCTCCATGTCGATTGACCGAGGAGATGCGGTCATCAAACGTCCTTTAGAGGCGTGGCATTGCTGCCTGTCAGTCAAATTGTGGAGTCCCACAAGCACTGTAGTGGAGGTCCACATTGCCTTCAGGAGGCCGAAATCTCGTGTTTCCGTGAATGGATCGCCCGTGAGCGGTTAGGTCAGGTTGCGGCAGGAGCATGACGAGGAGTGCAATGAGGCGCATCGTTCGGTAGACTTGCAGGGCTACCACTCGGAACGGGAGCTCGGGCAGGCCGGGCTGAGAGGGCAACACGCGCGTTGCCGACCGTTGTACCTGATCGGGACAATGCCCGCGCAGGAATCGGAGAAACACTTCCTATGACATCATTCAGTCGTTCGTCATCGCCCACACTGACTCGTCGCACCCTCGTGCAGACGTCCGTTGCCGCGACTGCAATCGCCATCACTGGTGCTTCGGGTGTCTCCCGTATCGGATCTGCCAGGGCCGCAGGTGCGGTCCGGGGCGCGCAGGACGTTAGGCAGGTCTCGCTCGCGCTTGACTGGTATCCGACCGCGCAACACGCCGGAATTTACGTTGCGCAGGATCGCGGGTACTTCTCGGATGCCGGACTGAAGGTCAAGATCTATACACCTGCCGATCCCACGACTGTCCTGCAGACGGTGGGTGCCGGGCGCGATACCTTCGGTATCTCCTATCAGACGGATGTCCTCTTCGCTCGTGGCGAGCAGGTGCCGGTGGTTTCGGTGGCAGCGCTCGTTCAGCATCCACTGAACAGCCTGATGTTCAAGGCGGACGCGGAGATCACACGACCGTCTGATCTCAAGGGGAAGAGCGTTGGCATCGCCGGTGTTCCCAGCGACGATGCGTTTCTTGCGACGATGCTCAAATCCGACGGCCTCACGATCGACGATGTCGAAGTCATCAATGTTGGTTACGATCTTCTGCCCGCGCTGCTCGCCGGTCGGGCAACCGCGGTGATGGGCGCCTACTGGACGCATGAATCGATTGTGGCGGACCAGCAGGGAACGCCGGTCAGCTATCTGCGGGTTGAAGATTGGGGCGTTCCCGATTACTACGAACTGGTGGTCGTGACTGGCGATTCGTATGCGGAGAACAATGCCGCAACGGTCTCGGCATTGCTGGGCGCCATTCAGCACGGCTATCAGGATGCCGCTGCCGATCCTGACGCGGCGATCGAAATTCTGGCCAAGGCGAGTGAGGATGTCGACCGTGTCGTTGAGCGCAAGGGGATCGACCTGCTGATTCCGCTATGGACGGATGGTGGCAAGGTCCCTTTCGGCACGCAGACGGATGCGCGCTGGCAAGCCTATGGTGGCTGGATGAAGGAGCAATCGTTGCTCAAGGGTGAGGTCGACATCAGTGCCGCCTTCCGATCCGACCTGCTGCCGGTTCGCGACGGTGCGACGCCCGCGACGGTTGCAACACCGAGAGGATGATCTCGTGTTCCGTCAACGATGATTCGCTGATGGGGCAACGAATACGCGTCTACCGCATGGATGCCGACCTCCGGCCTCCGGCCTGGCAGGTGCATTCAGCGTCAACTCCGTGTTCGATCAAGGCCAACACGGAGTTGACGCTTGCAGGTGGACGCTCCTGTTGCCTTGGCAGCACGGACGCGCTTTTGCCTCTTGCGCCCAGCGCCCAGCGCCGATCGCCTTCGACAGCTGTGCCCTTTGCGGAGGAGCACAGCGCCCATACCTCTCAGACCACCTGCACCGCCCGCACGATCGTCATCGCCGCCGCGGCGGCGGGTCACGCGGCACCTGAGATCGTGAGTATTTTCCAGGCCGCTTCCATCACCGTCATTCCGCCGTCATTTCGAGCTTGTCGAGAAATCTCATCGAGCGAGGTGGTTCCAGAAAAGATCTCTCGACTCCGCTCGCGATGACGGTGAGGAGTGTCCATCTGCTTCAAGAGTTACTCGCGATGTCGCTCGCGATGACGGCGAGAGGGCCGTCCGTTTCGGAGGTGCTTGCGCCACCAGAACCGTCTATCCTGCAGACATCGTGCGTAACGAGGACTCCGCCGGACATGCGGGGGCAGGCGGCGGGCGGCGGGCCTGTCAGCGGTGCCCGGCATTCCATCACTCCAGCCACAGCCAGGACGATGCGAAAGGCGACGAAGACCATGAACATACACACCAGGAACGACTCCCGGCTGGCGGAACCGGCAGGAGAGGCAGGACAGGCAGGAGAGGCCGAAGCACAACAAGATGCCCTGATCCGTGCATTTCACGAGCGGGCCATGATTCTGCTCGATCGCGAGGATACGGGAGCGGCCAGGCAGGAGATCGCAGACCTGCTGCAGGAACTCTCGCTGCGTCCGAACATCCTCCCGAGCGTCGAGCTGGAACGATTGCATGATGCCGGCACGACCGCCACGATTCTGCACGAGGGACCCGATGGTCGCGGGGCGTTGATGCTGCTGCGCCTGCCATCGGAACTCGCCACACCGATTCACAATCGCCACTCGTGGGGTGTTGCCTGTGTCGTAGAGGGCATCAATCGCTACTGGCGATGGGAGCGACTGGACGACCTGCAGGATCCCGACCGCGCCGAGGTGCGCCTGGTCGAGGTCTTCGAGCATGGTCCGGGCGACTATGCGATGTGGGGTGATCCGCCGCAGGACCTGCATGCCCAGCAGGGGGTCGATGAGCCGGCGTACGAATTCGTGTTCTTCGGTCGCAATCCCAATCTGCAGCCGAGATCCTATTTCGATCCGGAAACCGGTATCGTCACCCATGCTGCCGCCACCGATAGCATGACAGCGAATGCGAATGTGAAGGTTGGCGACTCACTCGTGTGAGATTGTGGCTGAGGTTGAAGCTGAGTCTGTCGCCGCGACGCTGATGTGGGGGAACATCGCCGCAGCCGGTGCGGCTGCTCGGTGCGGCTGCTCGGTGCGGCTGATGGCGTGCGTTACACCTCCGGCGCGAAAGATGCGCTAGGATAATTATTGGTAAGTCGTCGGCGGAATGTTGTCGCCGAATAGCGCAGAGAAGGTGGATACCGCCGTGACAGATCAGCACGCTGCATTCGAGGAAGTCCGCGAGTTGCGGAAGGTACGTCAGAACCGGGAGTACGATGCTGCCCCAATTTTGGACGACGTGCTGCATGAGTTGCTGGAGGTTGCCCGTTGGTCGGGAAGTTCGCAGAACACGCAACCGTGGCACTTCGTGGTGGTGAGGGACAAGGACGCGTTGGCGACGATCGGTCGGCAACGCCCCAATATCGCCTGGGTAAGAGATGCCCCCGTGGCGATTGCGCTTGTGCTGAACGGCGAAAACCCGCCGAGTGAATACTATGACGAGGGCCGGGTAACGGAACGGCTTCTGATCGCCGCCAAATTCCTCGGGCTGGGAGCAGGGACTGCCTGGATCGGCGATGCACCGCAGCAGGCCGAGATCAAAACACTGCTCGGCGTTCCACAGGAGCGCATCTTGCGTTCTGTGGTGGTGATTGGTCACCCGCAGGAAGGTGCCACGCACAAGTTGGGGCGCAAGACATCGGGTCGCAAACCGCTTGACGAGATCGTCAGCTATGGCACGTTCGGGCAATCATCCACCTGATCACCGCCTGTCGGAACGTTTCTCTGCTCGCCGCGCTCCCGGTCGTGTGAAGCGATCGATCCTCGCGACGTGCGTCTCTCACACCTCTTGCCGGTGCGTGGTGAATAGTGGAGTAACCGTTGTCATGAATAACCTTGACCCTCGGCAATTTACTCGTGTTTTGCGCCGGTTGCGCCAGAGCCGGAAATTTTCCGACGAGCGCATCGCAGACGATATCCTGCAGGACATCCTCAACGTTGCACGCTGGACGGGGAGTTCGAAGAATACGCAGCCATGGCACTTCGTGGTGGTTCGCGACAAGGAATTGCTCGGACAGGTCGCCGAGGCTGGCGCCTTCTCCGGTTTCCTTGCTGGTGCCGATGTTGCGATCGTGATCGTGCTCGATGGAAAAGGTCCGCTGGGCGAAACGTACGATGAAGGTCGCGTCAGCGAACGAATCATGCTTGCCGCCGACGTCTACGGTCTCGGCAGTGGGACCGGCTGGTTCAGCACGCCGGAAGCGTGGGACAAGGTCAAGCAGGCGTTGGGGATTCCGGCCGAGCTCGTGACGCACTCGGCGGTTGGACTCGGATATCCCGACCAAACCATCCAAACCGTTGCCGAACCCGCGAGGGCGGGAAGGGGAAGACGCCCGCTTTCCGAAATCGTGAGCTTCGACCGGTTCGGACAGCGGGCTTCGTAGCACCCGCCTTCATCTGATTCAAACGTGAGATGAACGCCCACAAGGAGAAGCCGTTCCATGAGTGACGTCGATGCCATCGAGATCTCTTCCTTTTTGCGCGGGTTGCGGCAGCGGCGAAAGTTTGCCGGCGAACGTATTCCCAACGAGGTTCTCCAGGATATCCTCGAGGTCGCGCGGTGGACAGGAAGTGCCAAGAATACGCAACCCTGGGATCTGATCGTGGTGCGTGACCGTGAGGCTCTTCGTCAGTTGTCGGAATCCGGGCAGTTCGCCGGATTCCTCGCAGGCGTCGATGTGGCGATCGTGATCGTGCTGCAGGGAAACTCCCGGATCTCCGAAGCCTATGACGAGGGGCGCATCAGCGAGCGCATCATGCTGATCGCTGACGCCTACGAGTTGGCGAGCGGGACGGGCTGGTTCGGAAATGAAGCGGGTCAGACGCAGGTCAGGGAATTGCTTGCGATCCCTGCCGACCGGTATGTTCATTCGGCTGTCGGGTTGGGATATCCCGATCCGGACGCAGATGACCGCCCGCCCGTGACGCTTGGACGCCGTCCGTTGACAGATGTCGTGAGTTACGAGCGATTCGGCACTCGCGACGTCTGAGGCATCATCGCCGGTTGCCAGACGGGTCGTTTCCGGTCGAAAACGATCCGTCGCTCATGCCTCTCCGGTAACCATCCGGCAATCCCTCGAGACATACGATCGCAGCACGCCGCATTACTCGCGTCGACATGTGCAGCCATCAAAACGTGGCGAGCTGGCGAGCTGGCAGGCTGGCAGGTTGGCGGCCTCGCTCCATACGACGACATACATGGTTGAATCCTGGGACGGAATCTTCATTGGATCTTGCAGTCTTGCAGAAACTCTTCAGTATCATCGTCGTCGATCTGGTGTTGTCGGCAGACAACGCGGTCGTGATCGGCATGGCGGCGCGTCGGCTGTCCAACGAGAACCGGCGGCGGGCGATCGTGTGGGGCGGCGCGGGTGCGATCATCCTCCGCGTTATCTTCACGGCAGCCGCCGCGTTGCTGCTCGATGTCCCGCTGCTGCAGGCAATCGGTGGGGTGCTGCTGATCCTCATCGCCTTCCGCCTGATCTCGCCGGAACCGGACGGGGCAGGAGCGAATATCCGGGAAGCAGGGTCGCTCCGGCAGGCGGTCCAAACCATCATCCTGGCTGATGTCGTGATGAGCCTGGACAACATCATCGCCGTCGGTGGCACCGCGGAAGGCCATCTCGGGCTGCTGTTGTTCGGATTGATCGTCTCGATCAGCCTCATCCTCTTTGGAAGCAATCTTGTTGCGAGTCTGCTCCAGCGGTATCCATGGGTGTTGCTGATCGGTGTGCTGGTGCTGGTGCACGCCGCCGTGAAGATGTTCCTGCATGACGATTTCATTGTGAGAGCGCTGGACTACCGGGCGCCGGAGTGGGCGTTGATCGCGATCGCGGTGATTGTCGCTGGATTGCTGATTGGAACGGTCCGCATGGTAAAGGGTGGCCTCGCCGGATTCGAGGCCAAGGCCGAGACCGGGTCGCACGGAGCCGATGCTACTCGTGCGTAGGGGCCATGGCCGGGACCAGTAACGTGAACGCTGGTTGCTGGTCTCCCCGCTGGTCGCCCCTGGTTGCCCATCATCCGCATCGTCTGGGGATAGCCCGGAGCGGTTCAGTGGTCGGACCAACGGGCTCAAGCTTTCGAGCACCTGTCAGCTGGTTGCATCCGATGTCCTGCCAGTTTTCGAGGCAATCCTAACCGGCAACCGGCAACACGTTGGGTTCATCGCCTGGTTCGCAGATCGCCTGGCCTCGCGATGACCGCGTGAGGGCATCTTGGTGTCGCCCAGGTGATTTGGATGGAAACGGACGTAGGACATCCGCTTCCCGATGTGTCTGTCATTCTGGATGCTTGACATCGTTTAGAACTAAACGTATAGTAGCTTCTGTTGAGTAAGTGACGAGATCATGTGTAAACCGTGCGTCACCGGTGAATCCGCATTTTGTATTTTGAGAGGCAGACAACCCCATGACCGATACCACGACCACAACGAGCGGCATTTCCACCTGGAACATCGACAAGGCGCATTCTTCCATCGATTTCGCGGTCAAGCATATGATGTTCTCGACCGTCAAGGGCCGCTTCGGTGAGTTCAGCGGCGAGATCAACCTCGACGACCAGAATCTGCCGGACTCGAGCGTCAATGTCGAGATCCAGACCAGCAGCATCGATACTCGCGATGCTGGACGCGATGGCCATCTGGCATCCCCCGACTTCTTCGATGCCGAGAAATTCCCAACGATCACCTTTACGAGCACCGATGTCGAAGCAGCCAACGGCGACGAGTTCAAGGTGAGCGGCGACCTCACCCTTCATGGCATCACCAAGCAGGTCGTGATGACGGTCGAGCAGACGGGACGCGGGATGTCCCCATTCGGCTTCCCGGTCACCGGCTTCTCGGCAACGACGAAGATCAGCCGCAAGGAGTTCGGTCTCGAGTGGAACGCTGCCCTGGAGACCGGTGGCGTGCTCGTCGGCGACGACATCAAGATCAGCATCGAAATCGAAGCAAACCCGGCCGTCGCCAAGGAAGCCTAGGCTTTCCGGGGCGGAGGGAAACCGATGCCCACGTCCACACGTAGAAACAAGGGAAGAGCGTATCGCGGCTGTACGATACGTCCTTCGCAGACTCTCGACGATGTGGTGCTGTCACGTCGTCACCTCGTCCCGCAGAATGCGCCCGATCACCTGATGATCGGGCGCATTCTTGTGTCAGGGCGGTTTTGGCGTGCTGCAGCGGTGAGAACAAGCGGCGGATAGTCTTGAACGGACGATGCATACTTGACGCGTTCACGGTCATCGGCGTCTCCCGACAAGATCGCAGGGCCACGCATGGCTAACCTGCACGAGCCTGCTTTCATCCAATTCCATGGTTTGTCTCGTAGTATTGAAGAGAGTCACATCAGTCGTCACCGATCGAACACCCATTCTGTGCACTCTTTCCTCGATCGTTGTCCGGATCTCGGTGGCATGGGTGTTCCCGCCACCCGCGGCACGATTCATCGCTACTGTTTCTCGAAAGGGCTTGAGCTTGGCTGATCCGCACTACCGTCCATTCGTTCCCTATACCGGTCGTCGCCGGACCGTTCGCTGGCCGTGGACGATTGCCACATTGATTCTCCTGTCGATCGTTGGCATGACCGGTTTGCTGGTTGCCGGAAATCTTCGCGCCGATACTCCAAACGTCATCGGCCTGGCAGGCACTCCCGCTGGAACCGATGTGGCCCAGGTGATGACTCAGCCTGCCGCAACCCAACTCCCAGCAACCGAGACGGTGGTTCCCACCGCAACCGCAATCGATACCAACGCACCCGTCCGCGTCGCCGAGAACTGGCTGGCGGCATGGGAAACCGCCGACTACGACGGCATGTACGACATGACCAGCTCGGCCACCCAGAAATCAATCACCCGCGAAGCATTTGTCGAACGATATTCCGGCATTGTGGCGAAGGCCGGGTTGACCTCGGTCAAGGCAAATATCACCGGTGACCCCGGACTTGACGGAAAGGTGCCATATACGATCACGCTGAAATCCAGCCTGGTTGGAGATATCACCGAAAACAACGCGATTCCGGTCACCAAGGATGGAAACGACTGGAAAGTGGCGTGGGCCCCATCGTTGATCTTCCGCGATCTGGGTGCCGAGAGCTGCATTGATTTCAGTGGGATGACACTGACGCGCGGCAAGATCCTCGACCGTAACGGCAAGGTCCTGGCGGAGGACAAGGTCTTCGCCCAGGTGGGTGTGATTCCCGGTCAGGTCAAGAGCGATCAGACCTATGAGGATCTCAGCCAGTTGATCAACATGCCGGTGGCTGATATCAAGGCCGCAGTCAAGGGGCAGGGTGAGAACTGGATCGTGGCGCTCAAGAACATGCCGGAGGATAAATCCACCGACCTGCTCAATGCTGTCCCGAACATCCCAGGCGCGACCGTGAATCGCACGACTGCGCGCTCGTATCCATATGGCGCGGTGGCCGCTCACGTGACGGGCTGGGTGAGCAAGGCGAACGCGGAGGACATCAAGAACGACACCACCGGGTCGACGCAAGCCGACAAGATGGTTGGCCGTTCCGGGCTCGAATACGGTGCCAACGACTTGCTGGCGGGCAAACCGGGTGGTGAACTGGAAGTCGTCGATTGCACGAGTCGCGCGATCGACAAGGTGATCGCGAAGACTGAAGGCACTCCCTCCCAGAGCATCTATCTCACGATCGACATCGATTTCCAGAAGCAGGTCGATCAGGCGTTGACCGACACGAAGGGCACGACGCGGGGAGCGGCCGTCATCCTCGATCCGCAAACCGGAGCCGTACTCGCCATGGTCAGTCACCCGTCGTTCGACCCGAACGGGTATGTAACGGGGAACTTCAGTGCGGCCGATCAGACAGCGTTGAACGACGCCACCCTTCGCGCCAGTGCCAATCGTGCGACCCACGAACTCTATCCAACCGGATCGATCTTCAAGGTCATCACCACGGCAGCGGCGATGAAGGACCTGAACTACAACGCCGATACACCGATCGATTGCCCGGCATCTTTCAGCATTGGCAACCAGACGTGGGACGACTGGGTCGTCGAGAATGGACTCTCCGCGCAGGGCATGCTGACGCTTCATTCCGGACTCGTCCAATCCTGCAACAGCGTCTTCTATCAGATCGGCGCGGCCCTCGACAAGGTGGACCCGAAGGATCTGCCGGACATGGCGAAGGCGTTCGGACTTGGTGCGCTGACCGGGATCCCGGACTTTCCCGAATTGGGGGGAACGATTCCCGATCCCACGTGGAAGCAGGAGAACATCGGGGATGGCTGGTCGACAGGCGATTCCGTGAACATGGCGATCGGTCAGGGATACGTCCAGGCAACGCCGTTGCAGATGGCAAACGTCTATGCCACGATCGCCAACGGGGGAACATTGCTGCAGCCGTACATCGTCGATCGGACGCAGGCGGATGGCGATACGGCGACCAAGCAGGTCGGCGTGCGAAAAGAGATCGGCAAGGTGCCGCTGACGACAGACCAGATGTCGCAGCTGCAGGACATGCTGCGAGACCAGACCAGCAACGACCAGAATGTCGGTTCCGCAAAGGTGTTTGCCGATTTCGCGTGGGATATTTCCGGGAAAACCGGAACCGCCGAGAACAACATCGATGGAACCGACAAGCCACATTCATGGTTCGCTGCCTACGGGCCCGGAACCAACGGCGAACCGACGATCGCATCCTGTGTGATGTTCGAGAACATGGGTGAAGGTGTCAGCTATGCAGCACCGGCGACCAAGGAAATCTATCAGGACTACATTAAATCGAACCTGTCCAAACGGAAACCGTAGCCCTCATCGGGTCGAACAGTAAAAGGTGCCGTTGCAGTTACTGCAACGGCACCTTCGTTTGCCCCAGCGGGTTTGCATGGATGACAATCGGGCAACAACCGGCTATGATGGCAATCAGGATGCGCGACTGAGGCTCCATGTCTCTCTCGACATCTTCCACACGAGGATTCCACGCCGGCACTGGTCGGCTGTCGATCCGGAGTTGCCTGTCTTCACAGGTGATGAACCCGGGTTTGTTATGAAAGGGGGTGAGCGTTGATGTGTAACTTCACTCACATCCATCCGATCACAACGCCCACGGGGTTCACGGTTCGCGCCTGAAACGGGTGCGAATTACCGTCCAACCATCTTGACTGGTTCATCCAGAGGTCTTCTGCGCGTGTCATGAATGCACGTCCTGTGGTCGAAGATCGTTTTGTGACGTTCACGATGCGCAGCAGATGTATCTGTGCCGTGGCAAACACGTGTCACGGCGCTCAAGATGTCTGAACCCATCAAGGCGATTGCATGCGATGCAAACCAGCCTTCTGGAAGGCCAACCGGCTCGAACCCCTTTGATTTCCTGATGGTAATGGCGTTGCGCGACGCATTTCTGTAGGGAAAGGTGCGCGCGGTAGCGAAACTCGAGGATAACCAACTTATGAATCAATCATCACCTTCACCCGCCGTTACACCTCCAGCGGTGTCTCCACAGGCGTCAGCCGCCATGCTACCAGCAGTATCGGCGGGAGCACCGGCTGGAGCGTGGGCCACGTTCGATTTCGATACCCACACCTTTCTGGTTGGCAGCGAGATCGCGTTGCGACCCACCACCACGGATGATGCGCCGTGGACATCCTCGTGGCGAGGGCTGCCGTTCCCGGTCTCGACCGCAACCACGGAAACGTGGATCGATGAAAAGATCGGGGGCGATGCTGGAAATCCGTACCTGATCGTGCGCCGGGGAGACGGGCGACCGGTTGGGATGTTCACCGGTCAGGGGAATTTTCCCAGCCGGCAACTGCGCGTGTTCATCGATCCACTCTTCGGCGCGAATGCGACCAGATGGACGATCGAGGCATACGCCCTTCTCGTGCCGTGGCTGATCGAGGAGAAGCATCAGGCGGCACTTCACGTGACTCTACCAGACGATCAGCCAGAGGTGATCGTAGCCCTGATCGTGAACGGCTGGCGGGAAACTGCCCGCTTTTCCGGGTTGCACTGGTCCGCCGCATCGGCGACGTGGGTGGACCGCGTGATGCTCGAGTATCTCAACCCGCAATGGTTGGCATTGCTGGGCGATCCGCAGCTGGAAGTGCTGGAGCGGACCGGTTCCGGAGTCCCGCGTCCTGTCCCTGCGGTCCCTTCGGCCGTTGCTTCTCCTGATCCGGCACCGAAGCAGGCGGTCATGATCGGTGCGCGCGTCTACCTGCGTCCGCTCAACAAGGATGATGCGGTCACGCTGTCGGAATGGACGCGGCAGGAAACCGATGGAACCTGGAGTACCGGCCGGCGGCGGTTTATCTATCCGGTCGGCTTCGCCGAAGCGAACGACAAACTGCAGGAAGACGAGCTCCAGACTTGGATACGATTTGCCGTATGCCTCCGGGAGACCGACGAGGTGATCGGCTCGCTGGGACTCGTCGGCGTGAATTACCTGAATGGGTCGGCGGAAACCGAAAGCGAGATCAACCGCCCCGACTATCGTGAACGCGGGTATGGCAGCGAGGCGAAGCACCTGCTCCTGGAGTACGCCTTCGATCGTCTGGGCCTGCGTGCAGTGCACAGCTGGGTGGGTTTCGCGAACACCCGCTCGGCAGCGGCACTCCGCAAACAGGGATATGCCGAGGCGGGCCGGATGAACTGGGCGTATCCAGACGATGGCGGTTTCGGCAACGCGGTGGTGTTCTCGTTGTTTGCCGACGACTGGCGTGCGATGCCACGGGTCGCGTCGTGATTGACGTTGGGGGTGGCGCTCTGGACAGTCGCTTCCGAGATGAATGCGATTTCCAGGTTGTAATCACTGCCTGGAACCGACCGGATCGACACGGGAGTCCGCAGCGCGGCGGTACCCCTGCGGGCGATGGGATGGCTGCCGATCAAGTTGCCAAAGGGGCGCTAGTTCCACTGCGCATTTCGCCACGACGCGGACCTGCGGACATTTCGAATTCGCTTCAAGAAGGATGGATCATGCCTGAAGCAGCAACCAAAGAGGCCCCCAAATATCAGGGCGCGGAGAGGCAAACGTCACTCGTCGGCGAGTACATCTACCTGCGTCCGCTGAACGAAGATGACGCCTCGACCGGAACATCGTGGCGAGACACCATCTTCCCGCAATCGACGAGCCGGGTCGAGACCTGGATCGGGGATCATATCGGCAGGGAGAACTCCGACAAGAACGAGTCGCTCGCGATCGTCCGCAAGACCGACGATCTCGTTGTTGGCTCGCTCACGATCGAGCACGACTCCACTGCGAGTGTCGCGACCGCACATGTCGATCCCGTCTACAGCGCGAATGGACTCGTTTGGAAAGGCGAGGCGCTGGCACTTGTCGCACCGTGGGTGGTGGATGAGCGTCACGCCCTGATCCTGCATTGCGATGTTCCCGCGACCGAAGCAGTCGTGATCGCGGCGATCGAGGCGGCGGGGTTTCGCCAAACCGCGAGGTTCCGCGAGAAGTGTTTCCTGAACGGTGCGTGGGTCGACGAGCTGGTTTACGACTATGTCAGTGGAGCGTGGATGGCGAAGCTCGGCGATCCGATGGAGATTGCTTTGGTGCGCACCGGGAGCGGTGAACCGAGACCGGTTCCGGCGAAGGTCGTGCTCGATGCTGATCCGCCGCGCGGCGCCATGATGGCCGGCGCGCGGGTATACCTGCGGGCATTCGAGAAGAAGGATGCCGAGGAGGTAACACAGTGGGAGATGCGGGAGCCGGAGGCCGGGTTTTCAATGGGACGCGGGGCGCAGAGCCCATCGGCGCTCGCGCGCGATCTGCTGGAGCAGCAGAAGGACGAGTTCCCGGAGAACATCACCTTCTGTGTCTGCCTGCGAGGGACCGACGAACTCATCGGCTCGGTCGAACTGAGTGATATCGACTACGTCAACCGCAATGCCGAAACGGGAAGCTGGCTTCACCGAGCGGACTATCGCGGTGGGGGATACGGGTCGGAGGCCAAGCAGCTTCTGCTGGAATATGCCTTCGACCGGCTGCGGCTGCACATGGTGCATTCATGGGTGCTCTTCCATAACACCCGCTCGGCGGCGGCACTCCGCAAGCAGGGCTACCGGGAATCCGGACGAGCCAACTGGCTCTTCGCCCACGAAGGCAAGCTCGGGAACATGGTGCTGTTCGATCTGCTGGCCGATGAGTGGCGAGCGATGCCAAGGGCGACATCGTGATGTGATGTCCGGTCAAGGCTTATTCGCTGGCCAGCGGTAACGCCGGTCGCGCTTCGTTTCCCTTCGTCATCTCGAGCGTGTCGAGAGATCTCGCACGGCACTGCGTGGAGAGATGTCTCGACTGCGCTCGACATGACGGTGAACGATGGCTCGACTGCCCGTCGCGCTCGACATGACGGTAAACGACTGCCCGTCGCGCCCGTCGCGCTCGACATGACGACTATGCAAGCCGATATCGTATGTGAAGGCCATTGTGGCTGTGTCTTCAACTGAGAAATGAGATGCGATGACTGACACCTTGGCGGCGACGGCCGCCGACACTCCTGAGAAATATCGTGAGCCGGGGCATGCGCGGCAGACATTCCTGGTCGGCGAGGAAATCTACCTTCGCCGGATCGAGAAGGCTGATGCGACATCGACGGTCTCGTGGCGACCGACGCTCTTCCCGCTTGCGCCGGATCGCACCGAAAGCTGGATCACCGAAGATCTCTCCAAGGGCGAAACCGCATGGTATGCCATCGTCCGAAAGGTCGACGATGTGGTGGTCGGGTCGCTGAAACATCGGCGCGGAAAACTTGCCACCAATGTGGATGGCTACGTCGATCCGTTGTTTGGCGAACGAGCGCTGCACTGGAAAGCCGAGGCATTCGCGCTCGCGCTTCCATGGCTTATCGATGAACAGCATCGAGTGGGCGTGCACGTCACGGTGCCGGCGGATGAGGAACCCGTCATCGCCGCGCTGGAGGCAGCCGGAGCTCGTCGGACCGCGCGATTCCGGGATGCGTACTACCGGGGAGGTGAACGCGGCGGACATGGAGGGAAGCGCGGTCGGGTCGATCAGCTCTGGTTCGAGCGGCTGAATCCGCAGTGGGTTGACCGTCTCGGCGACCCGAATCACGTCGAGATCGCTCGAACGGGTCAGGGCGCCCCGCGTCCGGTTCCGGCGAAACCCGAAATCGAGGGAGATCCGCCGAAGAACGCGATTGCGGTCGGAGCGCGTGTCTATCTGAAACCGATCGACAAGGACGATGCGGAGGCGCTTGCGCGCTGGACGCGCCGCGAGACGGACTTCTCCTTTGGCCACAGCCGCGTGCTCGCCAGCACCTCCAGCAAGATAGAGAGCCGTCTGCCCGCGACGAAGGACATCCTGCCACGGTTCATCTCGTTCGCTGTCCGCCTCCGGGAAACGGACGAGATTCTCGGTGATGTCGGATTGCTAGGGGTGGACTATCTAAACCGTTTTGGGGAAACCTATAGCTGGATGTACAACCCGGCATTTCGCGGCGGCGGCTACGGCTTCGAGGCAAAGCATCTGTTGCTGGAATACGCCTTCGATACCCTGGGACTACAGATGGTGCAGTCGTTCGTCGCGGACGAGAATACGCGCTCGGCGGCGGCCCTGCGCAAGCAGGGTTATTCGGAGGCCGGGCGTTTGAACTGGATCGGCGCGACGGATGGCACCTATGCCAACGACATCGTGTTCGATCTGCTCGCCGCCGAATGGCGTGCATTGCCGCGTGCGACAGGCAGCGGGGAAACGCCCTGGCGGGAGAATCACGCATGAGCGAGACCGTGACGGAGACACCGGCAAGAACACCGGGAACCGGCTTCCAGGAACAGACGTTCCTCATCGGCGAGGAGATCTACCTGCGTCCGGTCGAAGTCGAGGACGCCAAATCGACCGTCTCGTGGCGACCGACCGTCTTTCCGATCAGCGTCATGCGGTCGGAAGAATGGATCAAGGAGACCCTCGCCAAGCAGGATCCGTATCGGGAGGTCACCCTGGCGATCGTGCGCAAGGCCGACGATGTCGTGGTGGGTTCCATCCATGCGTCGTACGCCGGCGTCGCGAGTGATCTGGAGGCCCATTGCGATCCACTGTTTGGCGATCGCGGTCAACGCTGGAAGGCCGAAGCAATCCTGCTCGTGATGCGGTGGACGGTCGACGAGAAGCGATGCGCGGTTGGTCTGGTCGAAGTGCCGGCCAACGAGACGCTGGTGGCGGAAGTACTCGAAGCGGGGGGCATGCGGCAAACGGCTCGATTCCGCGAGTGGTATCTGCGGAAGGGAGAACGTGTCGACAAGGTCGCGTGGGAATACCTGAACCAGGGATGGGTAAAGACGCTGGGCGAGCCGAACGACGTGCCAATTCCGCGATCCGGAACGGGTAAGCCGCGTCCCGTGCCGACGAAGGTAGCAGTTGCCGGGGACCCGCCCGCCCAGGCGATGATGATCGGCGCCCGCGTGTACTTGCGCCCGTCGACGCGCAAGGATGAGGAGGATGGCGTTCTCCACGCTCGAAGGGAGACGGAAACGTTCTTCGATATCGGCCGTTACATGCCAGATATCGAGGGCCTCGCCGCCTGGAACGAGCAAAACCAGAAAAAGACATTCCCCGACAATATTCGATTTGCGGTTTGTCTTCGAGAGCACGACGAATTGATCGGTTGGGTTGGGTTGTTCGGCGTCGATTACGTGAATCGGGTAGCGGAGACGGGGAGCTTCTTCCATCGGCCCGAGTACCGGGGAGGCGGCTACGGTTCCGAGGCAAAGCAGCTGTTGCTCGAATATGCATTCGAGAAGCTGAACCTGCACGTTGTACAAAGTTGGGTTTACTTTCCGAATACGCGTTCGGCGGCGGCGCTGCGCAAGCAGGGCTATCGTGAGGCGGGACGGATCAACTGGCGCTATCCGTTCGAAGGGACGTTCGACAACTTCGTCACGTTCGATCTGCTGGCGGAGGAATGGCGGGCGATGCCCCGCGCCGAGTGGGAGTAGCGATCGCCGGTTTGGCATTGTTGCCGTTAAGATCATTCACCGGGACTCGGATGCCCCGCGATTCATTCGACAGGAAGAGATGAGGGGCGACGCGCCGGTCGCCCCTCATGGATGCATGGACTATAGTGCTGTGCCTTACGGATCTGGCTTATGACTGTGCATGCACCGTTCTCGTAGATACCGCCCTTGCAGCCGCAGACGGCGGCCACCCTGCCGCAGAGCGGCACATCGTCCGCAGGCCGATACAAACATGCTTTCATCCGGATCCCGTGTCACACGCTTATTGCTGGCGCGACGCCCAAGCGAGATTTCTCGACATGCTCGAAATGACGAAAAACCACCGATCCGTCCACAGGAATATCGCTAGCTGCGTTTCCCCATCAGCATGTATACCGCTGGTACGCAGTCGGCTGCATTCCCAAGGCCGCGGAACATATCGGGGTAAGGGAGTTCCAAGAGTGCCACGATCTGGAAATCATGCCTGATTAGGGCAGAAACCACCGCGTCGATCCCCCAGACGAATGACTGAAGGGCGTATTCGTCGTCAGAAGTCTCGGCAGCTCCGATTGCAGCCTTGGATGTGTCGAGAATGGTGGGGAGATCGTGCGTCCCGAAGTAGTCCGATAGCACGGTCAACTGCCGGTCACCTGCGACTCCCATCATCTCCCAGAATGGGTGATGCTCCGCAATAAGCACGCGGCCGTCAGGCTTGAGAGCGTTCCTGACCCCGATCAACCAATCATCGAGATCGGGTACCCAACAGATTCCACCGGAGCTGATATACACGATGTCGAAATCGAGCAAATCCCCATCAAGATCCATCATGTTGCCAACGCGAAGCGCGACCTCAACACCAAGGGCGTTGGCCTTCTCTTGGCCAACTCGAATGTGAGTTTCGGAAATGTCGACGCCAACGACTGTGGCCCCACGCGTCGCCATCGTGATCCCTTCATCACATACCGAGCATGCGAGATGAAGGACTCGTTTCCCTTGCAGGTCGCCCAAGAGTTCCAGTTCTTCCGGCTCCAACGCGCTGACGCCAGCTCGGTGGTCATCAAGGGGCATGCCTGGTCTGTGCTTTGCCATAGCCTCCCATCGTCTTGCGTTGCGATGGACGATCTCGGCATACGCTTTTGAAGGCACGTCAGCACGCTCCTCGATAGGATTCCACTCGTCGCCAATAGCTGTTTGGGTAGAGATGGTAACAGGCTATAGGCGACTATTCGACCACCTCGACAACACCCATCATGCCCGCATCCTCGTGCGCCAGGATGTGGCAGTGATAGACAAACTTCCCCGTGTAATCGAGGAAACGGCTGCGAATCACGATCTCTCCATTCGGTGGCAGAAGTGAGGTGTCCTCAAAGTGAGGGGCTACGGGCTGCCCGTTCGTGGTCATGATCTGGAAGTCATTGACATGGATATGGAATGGATGCCACTCGCCACTTTCGTTACGGATCGTCCATTCCTCCGTCGTGCCCAGCTTTACCGTCTGATTGACGACCCCTTCGACAAACGCAAGACCATCGATGGCGAATGCGGGAGCCGTTCTCTGTTCCATGAAGGTGATGACGCGACTCTGGGCGATCTCGTCACCAGCGAGATCGTCAAAGGGAATGAGCGATGACGGAAAGTCGGTTGGTTCAACTGGTTCCCCGGTCGAGACGACTGAGGCAATCGTCATCTCGGGTTGAGCCTGGCTGGGAATATCGATCGACCACTCCAGCGACCGCAGCTCGTAAATCCCGGCAGCCTCGCCGCGTACGAGGACATCCCCCCGCTCTCCCGGACCGAGCAGCAACGTATCCGTCGTTATCAGGTTCGGCAGCGGGTTCCCGTCGGTGGCAATCTGATGCATCTTGTGACCGGAGAGCCGAAGGTTGAAAAACGCGTTCGCACTGGCGTTCAGAAGTCGCCAACGTTGGGTCTCGCCCGGTTGGATCGTGATGACGGGATTGATCTGGCCGTTGACCAGATAGGAAGGTCTGTTGTTTGCATCCTGAAAGGGACCTTGAAGGACCATCAGACGCTCTGTCTTCCCGGCGATACCCGGCAGGTCATCAAGTCCCCCCTCGATCACAATCGCCCCGGCCAGACCTGCAAGCACCTGGGCATTGGAGTGCCCATGATGGTGCGGGTGATACCAGTAGGTTCCGGGAGCGTGGTTGGTCGGGATCTGATAGTCGTAATTGAATGTTTGGCCCGGCATCACATGCACGAAGACGTTGTCGCTGTTGTCGCGTGGAGACACGTGGAAACCGTGGACATGGAGATTTGTCGCTTCCTGCTCCAGGCTGTTCACGAGCGCCACCTTCAAGTTGTCGCCGGGGCGAATACGAATAGTCGGGCCCGGGATGGATCCCTCGTAGGCCATCATCCGACCAGTACCAGATTCCGGATCGGGTTGTGCTTCCAGCTTGATTGCCAGAAAGCCATCCTTGCTGGTGTAGGCTTTTGGTTCCTGCAGATCGGCGCCAACGCTCGGCGGCGTACTCCCGATCTCGACTGCCCCAAGGCTCGACGCGTGGGTGCTTGCGACGTTGGTACCCGGTCGGATCAGACCGTCCATCCCGTACCCGATCGCGCCAAGGCTGGCGGCACCGAGCACGGCTCTGCTCGCTCCCAAAAATCGGCGACGGGTGAGGCTTCGCCGCTTGGCGACCGGCCGCTCTGGCCGCTCCGGTCGCCGCTGTTTCACTTGATCGTTGGTATCGAGGGAGTCCACGAGTTTTTTTCTCCGGTGTGAGTTCGCGGGTTCAGGATCATGCGGATTTGCTATTCGACGATTACCTTGCCCTGCATGTCGGGGTGAAAGGAATCGGAATAGGCATACGTGCCTGGATCGTCGAACGCATGAATGAAACTCTCGCCCGATCCGAGTGCGCCGGAATCAAAGGCGCCATTGTCGGACGTCACGGAGTGGGAATCGACGTCGAGATTGGTCCAGGTCACGATGCCTCCGGCCGCCACATCGAGTGTCGCCGGCGTGAAGGCCTGGTTCTGAATCAGGACCGCCAATGATGCAACTCCCTGCTTGGCACCGAGATCGGCCGGTGTCGCATCTGCCGCGATCGTGGGCACAGGAGTGCCGAGTCCCGTGGTGGTTCCGTCGTCGATCGGGGTAGCCGATCCAGGAGTTGCCGCGGGAGTCGCACCTGCCTGAGAGACGCACGTTGAATGGTCGAACATGTTGGCTGGCATCGCGATTGGTCCCTCGACCGAAGGATCAATCCGCAAGATGCCGCCACGTTCGTCTTGGGTGGCGAATGCCGGCGCCGAGATATAGAATCCTCCATCCGGTCCGACCGCGAGCGAGATGGGAAAGTCGAGCCCCGTCACCACGTCGGCCTTGCTGCCTGGACCCGTCTGGCGGACGAGCTTGCCGGTATTCGGGAACATGTTCGGTTGCGTTGTCTGATTTCCGGTAGCCATCTCCAGCGCGTAGAGTGTGCCGTCTCCGCTCGTGGCCAGTCCGGTGACGGCGGTGAGCCCGGTCCAATAGTCGGTAACCTCGCCGTCCGGCGTCACCCTGACTACCTTGGCGGAGCCATCCAGATGAGGCGCGGCGGTTAGGAAGCCAACGAATACGCCACCGCCGGGGGCCGCAGCGATAGCGGTCGGAACGGGATGTCCGAGCGACAGATCGGCAACGAGGTGGGTGGCTCCAGAGAGCTCGACACGCAACAGGAGTCCCTGGTTGGCATCCACGACCCAGAAATCGCCTTCGATCTCGACCATTGCGAAGGGTTCGCCCAATTCCAGGACGTGGTACAGGTGGCTTGCGGGCTGCGCGGCCACGTATGCCGTTCCATCGTTGATCAGCCGGATGGATGCATCCGGATCGAGTGTATAGAGGCCGTTCGGGAAGTCCCTTCCGACCGCCTCATAGCCGCCGGTTGCGTCCTGCAGGATGTAGAGCCGGTCATCGATGAACCCGACATCTACCGGTCCCTGCACATCACCGAACGGATCTTGCGTCGAGGGCAATCCTTCCGCCACCGCCACACCGCACCCCTCCATGATGCGAACGACGCTTGCCGTTTGCCCGCTCAGCGTCGCGCCAACGACGGTCTCTTCAGGTGATGAACTGGAGGAGGTGGTGATTTTGGTGCCACCTGTGCCGGCCAGCGCCACGTAGAGATCGCCATGGCGGTCCCATTCGAATCCCCGTGGGTTCGCGAGGCCGGATGCCACGACCGTGATGCCGTCCGGTGCCCTGGATGCACCTGTTTTGCCCACGCTTGCTGCAAGCGGCACGCCCGCGAGCGCGACAGCGATGAGATCCCGTCGAGTTAGTGAAATCGGTCTTTCGTGTGTCACCGCATTGCCTTCCACATCCATGCCTACAGGGCTGGTCGTTTTATTTCACCACGATGGTGGCGATCATGTTCGGGTGATAATTGCAGGCATAGGCGAACGTCCCTGCCTGAGTAAAGGTGAAACTGAAACTCTCTCCAGGATTCAGGTTCCCGGAGTCGAACGATCCATCGTTGGCGGTCACCTTATGCGCGGAGGTGTCGTTGTTCGTCCAGATCACCTTGGCTCCAACAGCTACCTCCAATGTTCCGGGCGTAAACGCAAAGTTGACGATGTCTACGGACAGACCCTTGGTCTGGTCAGAAGCGGGACCGGGAGTTCCGCCGCCGGCGTCTGAAGGGGCTGGGGTTGCGCTGCCGGCAATGGGTGAGGCGGCCGCCAGGGGAACTGGCGAGACACATTTCGAGCCGGTGAAGAGGGCGTCGCTCGGGGTCATGGTCTGACCCTGCTGCGTATTGATGCGGATCACGCCACCGGTGGCGTCCGACCCTCCCGCACTCGGGATGCTTACATACAGGCCACCGTCTGGTCCGAACGCCATCGCGTCCGGAAAGTTCAGCCCAACCGCAACATCGACTGCTTCTGCGGGACCATTCTGACGGAGAACCTTGCCGCTGCCGGCTGCGACGAATGGAGATTCGCTGGTACGATCCCTGCCCATTTCGAGGGCGTAGAGAATTCCACCAGAATCGACCGCAATCGCGCTCACGGCGGTGAGACCCGACCAGACTTGTGTGCTCACTCCGTCGGCGGTGATGTGAACGACCTCTGCTGCTCCCTCAACATATGGAGGCTGTGTCCGAAACCCGACATAGACACCTCCATCTGGTGCCAACGTGACCGCACCCGGGGCATGATCGCCCGCCGACAGATCCGCTACGCGTTTGATGTTACCGTCCAGGGTCACGCGCAGTAGTTGGCCGAAACCTGATTCGACAACCCAGAAAGCATCGTTGTCAGCCGCCATTGCCGAGAGCTCACCCGCTGGATCCCGATCCGAACGTTTGGTGAGAACCGGAGTGGCGGCAACCCAGGCGCCGATATCGGCGACCAGCCGCGCACTCCCATCGCCATCGATGCGATAGATCCCGCTTGGCGTGCTCTCGTTGCCATATACTGCCCCACCACCATCGATCAACACGTAGGGTCGCCCGTCGAGCACCGCTACCGTCGACGCTCCCTGGAAGGTCCCATCGGAATCCCCGGCTGAAGGGAGATTGTCCTGATACGTTTCCGCGCAGCCGTCATTGATCCAGGCCACACTTGCGCTCAGGCTGCCTGAATACCCGGTTGGCTTTGCGTCGACGGAAATTCCTGGACGCGCGCCCCCGGTTCCGGCGAGCGCAACGTAAAACGTGCCATCGTTCCCCCAGTCAAAGCCTCGGGGATTCTCCAGACCACTCGCGGCGAGCGTGATTCCTTGGCTACCGGTGGAGGGTGGGGTTTGGTGGGCTTGCAGTCCGGTGGGTGTCGTCGTTGCTGCGAGCGACAGAATGATGAGCGCCCGGCAAACGCGAGGCAGTAAGCGGTGGATCACGACGATCTCCTTGATACGGAATTGCAAACCACGACAACGTCGCGAGCAGTGCGACGGCGCCACGGCGCTCGCAGGGACCCTTGAGAAGCTCGACGCCACGCCCAAGTTCAATCAATGGCAAGGTTGGGATTCTATACCGGTAACTTAGGGTTTGGGTGGGAACTTGTCAAGCGGCCTTGAATCGTTCGGTGAGGCGGAACTGGGGAGATATCCGGTTGCTGGCGTCGCCGTATGTTTGGGAACCTCATTCTCGCTGGGAAGCAGGAACGAAAGCGCGAGATGCGGAATCATCCGTCCCTCGAGCGGATCATGCGGCCGTTGCTTTTTCGACACGGTGGTGACAATCTCTCGACAAATTTCTTGAGCGTTCAATCGAGCGCACTTCATTTGGGGTGCCGGACATCGTTCCGACTTTCGAATCGCCTCGCTTGCCTGAGGTGGGGTGAGGGGTCGAGGGATGGCCAGGATAAGATCACCATGGACCACATTCTTGGGATGCACATGGACTATTCATCGAACACGGATTGCAGATTGCAGGTTGCAAGCACGTACCCTTCTATAGAAGAAGAGTTGAATGCACCCACTGATTACGTAGTGGTTGCGGTCGGCAGGGAATGAGGGATTTCCCTGTCGACCGCAACCTGTCGTCTGCTAGAGGCGACTCGTGCTGGAGTAGTGACTGGTGTAATAGTCCGAAGTGATGTCGGAGATCGTGACGCCGGTGGATTCGTTCTCGGCGTGGATTATCTGACTGCCACCGATCGCGATACCAACGTGCGAGACCCCCGCCCGGAAGGTATTCGCGAAGAAGACCAGGTCGCCGGGTTCCCAGGCACCGAATTCAACCGGTGAGCCGAAGCCGACCTGACCTTCGGGGCTGCCACCGATGTCGATTCCCATCGTGTTCATCACGACATAATAGGTGAACCCGGAGCAGTCGAACTCACCTGGTGCGCGCCCTGCGGCGACGTAGGCATCGCCTTGAAACTGCATGGCAAAGTCCGCGATCGCCTGGCCGTTGCCGCTTCCAGTTCCGCTGCCGGGAGAGGCGGTTGTTGTCGTTGTTGTGTCGGTGCCCGTATCGGTCGTTGTGCTCGATCCCGCGTCGGGCACCGAGGGATCGGTGGCCGATTGACTCTCGTCGGTCGTCGAATCGTCGGGAGTGGTGGTGGTTCCATCTCCTGAATTCTGCTCGCCGTCCGCTGGTGGATTCTGATCATTCCAGGAGCCATCGGATGGCGGTGCTTCCTGCGCGGCGACCGCAATCGCATTGCCGCCAACAGCAAGGGCGAGACCGGTGCCGCAGAGCATCGCGATGGCGGAACGTCGTCCGAGCCGTTGCGCGAGGAATGAAACCGGAGCCTCACCCGGCAGGACGGTGAACGTATGTGGAACGCGCGAGTTCGAGACCACCGGTGACGGCGATTGGTTGAGACGCATGAATTGGGTTCCCTTCCCTGTTCCGGCGAGCCTGATGTACCAGTCGGTGCTTTCGGCAGGGCAACTGGCAGTGATTTTTGTGAACGCAGGCGGCTGCCGGATCCGTTGCGCTCCGATCGTGTCGGAGCATGGAATGTCTGCCACCCATTGGTTTGGGTTCGGCAAGGAGCGCGAGATGGGTGACACCTCTCGCCAGAACAATCGATCTGCCCTGAACCTCCAGCCACGGCGGCGGGTACAGATGCTTCTGCCGGCCTGCAGCGTTCCCCCGCTCATCGAACCTCCAGCCACGGCGTCGATGGGGATGTACGTGCTGCCTGCACAGTAGCTGGCGGGAGCCTACTCGCCGTCTTGTCCGCGGGTCAAGGCGGCGGGTGACACGCCCATGCGGATTTTCGTGTTGTCTGGGAAACACCTGCCCAGCAGGTGTACGGCCGCTGTGAACGGCTGAACGACATCGAGAATGGTTGGAATCGCCGGAAAATGTACTCGTGGCGGGGAAGCTCCCGACGCTGACCGTGCGTTGCGGTTCATGATGGACACCGTCATCGTCCGCCCTCATGCAAGGTCGGGCGCCGATGCATCATTTTTACCAAGGTGATGCCTCCGGTAGAAACACGTCGGATCATGCCGAGGCAGCAGCCGGTTCGCGACGCCGGTGCAATTGGTACAATCGACCCAGCATGGTGTGTGACCGGGAATGATTCGCGCTAGGCGTATTTCCCCATGATGAGGGCAGAGGCGCCATCATCGAATGCAATCGCTCGATAACCAGGTCCGGCGCGGATGCACGCGCAACGGATGCAGAGGAGTGAGACGAATGGCCTACAGGTTCTTGCTGGAAGTGCCCAACACCTTGGCAGGTGACGCGAATGTGGCGATCGCGTCGACAGGTGATGCCCAGGTGCTGGTGGCCCGCCCCTCGCACGGCATGGGGATTGACGATGAGTATCAGGATCTGAGTGTCGTCGCGCAGCATCTCGGCGTGATCGAGCAGTTGTATGACTGGTTCCACGACATGCAGGCGACTCGGCCCGAAAGTCGCACATCGGTCAGTATCGTCCTGCATAACGGTCGCCGGTTCGGGTTGCACGAATCCGATCCCCAGCAGACGATCGCGGCGATCCGGCGCGATCAGCCTTGGGTCGAACGCTCGATCCCGAAGATCGGCGAGCATGTGCGAGAACGTTTCGCGGTCCCGGCAGGAGCAGGTGGAGCAAGCTCCGGCCCCCAGGTAGCGACGGCCCTCGCCACCGAACGTGAGACCGCACTGATCGTCGGCGCGGACGTCGCCGGTGGCCCCGCCGGTGGCATGACCGATCCGGCGACACGTATCTATGGTGTCGGTGTCGGTGTCTCCGAGGGCACGTATCGGGGTGGTGGCACGTATCGTTTGATACGCGTGATGGATCTGGCCGGACCCGAGCATTTCTATCACGATGTACTCGGGATGACGATGATGGGTCGCGTGAAGCGGAACGATGCAGGAGCACTGGTCGAGCTTGCTCCCGATTACGATCATTTCGCCGCCGCCCAGACGAACACCGAAGCCGACCTCGCGTTCCTGGAACACGGTCCACTGAAGCTCGCCTTGCAGCGAACGGGTCGGGCGACGGTGATGGACTACAGCAAAATCGTCAACGACTTCATGCTGAAGGTCGAGCCTGCGCTGGCTCGCAAGATCAAGGCACAGGTGTTGATGCGTGGCTACACGCTGCTCGACGAGGACGATGTGTCCTTCGCGTTCCGTGATCCCTACGCCGTCGTCTGGGAGATCTATCCTACGCCAACCGAATAGACCAGGTGAGGCGGCGCACGCAGTCGAGCATTGGATTTTCGAAGGTTGCCGTGAGAGAACTCTCGCCAGACCGCCACTCTCAAGGACACCCGCACCATGCTGGACAGTTATCGCGATCTTATCGATGGCCTGCTTGAAACTCCCTCGACCCTGCGCGACGCGCTTGGCGACCCCGTTCCGGACGATCTTTCACCGGATGTGCTGCTGCTGCTGACCGAGTTGCGGGCACGCGAAACTGCCATGTTGCGGCGCACGCAGGCGATCATGCGCGAGAAGCGGCCAACCTTCCGGGCGATCGAACTCGAGCCAGAGGTCGCGGCGGCTCATGCCGGAACGATCTCCGATTCCACACCAGCGGAACTCATCACCGGGTTCAATACCGACCGCAGCGAGGTTGTGTCGTTGCTGATGAATGTCACGATCAGTGACTGGGAGCGCAAGGTCGACCATCATGTGAGCGGCGAGACAACGCTGTCGGAAGAGATCGACGAGCACCTGACGTGGGACGAGGATGTCGTTGCCCGCATTCAGGCGGCGATGTCCTGATTGGATAATGGGAGGGCTGCTGACCAGCCGATCACGCATCATGAAGATGCCGGACCGCATCCATCCGCTTGTGAAGAACCCGGATGATCTCGATGTCGCCGCTTTGACTGACTCGAAAAAACAAGATATGAGACTCGGCGGCATATCTCAAGCTGCCCACCGGTTGGCCTTCGACAGGTCGTCCTCGCAACGATCCGGTGTCGAGCCCATCAAACGTATCGACCAGCTTCCGATAGTACGTTTCTGCTTGTTCATCGTCCCATGTCTGCGCCGTGAAGTCCCAGATTTCGTTGAGGTCCCTCCGTGCGGCTTGGGAGATGACATACATCTAACATTCTCATCCTTGCTGAAACGCGCGCTTGGACTTCACAAAGGCCTCAACGTCAAGAGGCTCGAACGGTCCCACCTCACCCTTGATGAGTTCCTCGCGGAGAGCGGCATTCTGCATCTCATGATCCTCGAGTAATCGCAACCCCGCGCGCACGACATCGCTTGCCGAACCATACCGTCCCGATTCCACCTGCTGATCCACAAAGCTGGCGAAATGGTCGCCGAGCGAGACAGATGTGTTTCTGGCCATGATCGAACTCCTTTCCGCGCCAGTATATACCAAACATTGGTACTTATGGTCGAAGTTTGTGGTAAGTATTCGAGGTGCTGGTGAGAGAAAAGGGGAGAGCCGTTGATATGGAATCAACGGCTCGGAGGGAAGAGGGGGTCAACGGTCGTTTATCGCGCGGTTGGGGGACCGCATGGCGACCAACGCTGCTGACAAACCAAATATAGCACATATGTTCGTAAACATGCAAGATAAGGGAGTTGGCTGGTTCTCCGCTGTCATGTGCTGCCGGATAACGTCTTCTCAGACGTTCCGGCCATGTACGACCGATCGCTCAGGGTGGTTTGCCTGACGTCGAGCCCCTTCAGATAATAGAACGCGCGATCCGCCAGAAGGTTTCGCCATTCACAGGAATATCTCAGGAACACGCCGGTGTGGCATCATGTGGAACTCATTGCAGATGCGCCGAAACGTCCGGGCGGCGGCGTCAGAATCGCAAGAGGAAGACATCAATCCAACGATCCCGCGATCCACCGGTCCGGAAGTGCCTGATACGACGATTACACGAGGGAAAAGGGGACGATGACTGATCCACAGGCGCGATCTTCGATTGTTGTGGGGGCAGGACTCGCCGGTCTGGTCGCCGCTCGTGAACTGACGGTCGCTGGCTGGGATGTGACCGTTCTCGAAAAGGAATCCGAGATCGGTGGGCGGGTGCGGACCCGGCGCCACCCGGATGGGTATCTGCTCGATCGCGGGTTCCAGGTATTGCTCGCAGCGTATCCGGCATTGCGACGGCACGTGGATCTCGATGCCCTCCGAAGCCAGCCGTTCGATGCTGGCGCCTCGATCTGGACGGGACAGCGGCTGATCGCACTGGCGGATCCCCTTCGTCATCCTTCGATGCTCGTGCGTGATGTGGCCTCCAGTATCTTCTCGTTCCGGGACAAGCTATTGCTGGCACGTTGGGCAATCGAAGCCCGCCGCGCGGACTGGGAATCGGCGGCGAGCGCGGCAACCGGGCATCGTGACGATCGCTCCGGGCTCGAGGCGCTCCGGGAACGTGGGTTCTCGGCGGCGTTCATCGACCGCTTTGCGAGGCCATTCTGGGGCGGCATCACCCTCGATCCGACACTCTCGGTCAGCGAAGGGGTGCTCGATTTCACGTTGAAGATGTTTCTCTCCGGATCAGCCGTCCTGCCGGAGACCGGTGTGGCGGCGGTACCTGCCGCGCTGGCGCATGGTCTGCCCGACGGCGCGGTGCAGACCGGACGACGTGTGACCTCACTGATCGAAGAGGAAGGACGTGTCACTGGTGTTCGTGTCGATGGTGAGGAGCTGCGGGCGGACGTGGTTGTGATCGCGGCAGACCCCTTGGCGGCGAAGGAGCTGACCGGGATCGCGACCATTCCCGTGCAGGCGGTCAGTTCGGTGACGGTCTACCTGGCGCGGAATTCGTCATCCGAACAGGCAATTGGCAAACGCCTCGTGCTGGACGGCACCGGACGCCGCCATGTCAACCACATCGCGCCACTCTCCGATGTACAGCCGACCTATGCACCGGCTGGAAAGCAGCTCATTGCGGCGGTCTTGCTAGGGGAGGCGATACTTTTCGCATCGGACGTGGAACTCGCGGACGTCGCCGCGAACGACGTTCGCGCGATGCTGGGGACGGCAGGTTGGGAAGTCGTGGACATCGTGCGCGTCCCATTCTCGCTCTATGCCCAGCCGCCGGGAATCCATCGCACGTTGCCACATGTGACAACCGACCGGCGCGGATTGTTTCTCGCGTCCGATGCGACCGTCGATGCCAGTCTCAACGGCGCGATATTGAGCGGCGAAGCGGCCGCACGCGCGGTGATCTCGGCGACGGCGTCGGCGAGCGCGACGAGTGGCAGCGAATAAGCGATCATTCAGCTATTGAGTGGTTGGGTGACATGCTCGTGAACGGTGGCGGCAGGGAGCGGAACGGATGCATGGCGAATACAAGACTGTCGGCGGCAAATTGGCGATCGTGGATTTCGATGTGGCAGCGGGGCATCTCTGCAATGTGATGGTCAGCGGCGACTTCTTCCTCTATCCGGACAGCGCCCTGGGATCGCTTTCCGGTTCGATCGAGGGGCTGGACGCGTCGCTCGACGTGTCGGAATTCGCTGAACGGATCCGAGCCGGATTCGAACCTGGGGCGGAACTCGTCGGCACATCGGCGGAAGGGATCGCGATTGCCCTGCGCCGGGGGCTGGACGCGGGATGAGCAGCTGATTGCGACGACGCGAATGCGGGGCGCGGGGCATGGGTAGGAGAGCGGAGAGCGTGGAATGAGCGAAAAACGACGACCGTTTGACCTGGATCAGGAAGCACACGTGTCGGAGATGACGGGCCTGCAACCGGATGAGATCAAACGGCGATGGGCGAAGCAGGAGTGGCAATTGCTTGCACCGACGCCGCTCTCGCCGATGATTCATACCGCGTTGGACGAAACCCTGACGCTACGGGTCGGCCGCGGCGATCGTCTGCCCACGTTGAGAATCTGGCAGTGGAGTGGCCCCTGTGTCGTGCTCGGACGGTTCCAGTCCGTGCGCAACGAAGTGAACGCCGATGTGCTGGCGGAAAACGGATTCGATCTCGTGCGGCGAATCAGCGGCGGCGGCGCGATGTTCATCCAGCCAGAGGGTGCGATCACCTATTCCATCTATGCACCCGAAGAGATGGCAGCGGGGATGTCGTTTCCCGAGTCCTATGCCTTCTTCGATGCCTGGGTGATCGATGCGTTGAGGGAGCTTGGGGTCGAGGCTCGGTACGCTCCGCTGAACGACATCACGTCGACAAACGGCAAGATCGGAGGCGCGGCGCAGGCAAGACGGGGCGGGGCGATTCTGCATCACGCGACGATGGCGTATCAGATGGATGGCGCCCTGATGTCGAAAATCCTGCGCACGGGCAAGGAGAAGCTGAGCGACAAGGGAGTGCAATCTGCCGACAAGCGGGTTGCTCCGCTGCTCCAGCAGACGGCGCTCGACCGCGACGTGATCATCCACCATTTGATCGGTCACTTCCGGGCGCGGTTCGGGCTAGTCGATGGCGAACTCAGTCGTGAAGAACTGGACGTGGCCGGACAGGCCGTGGTGAACCGCTTTGGCACGCATGAATGGGTGTACTTCCTGCCGTAGAACGCGTGCAGTCCCTTGTTGCCTCTGCCGCGTCGTAGGGGCGAACCCCGTGTTCGCCTGATGCCCTCGTGTCACGAAGGGAATGAAGGGGAATGTCCGGTATAGGGTTGTGGAGAGTCCAGGTCGCCCCCGGAGGCATCAAGGCGCGCAGTGGGGAAGGGAATGCGCAGGTCGGACCTGTGAGGACGGAGATTCTGCCAATACCTGCCTTGGAGCGTTGGCACTCGTGAGGCGGTGCAGTGCGAACGCTCGGTCGGCAAGGTGTGGCCTCCACAGGAACGGCACCTGCGCTCGTTGATGCCATTCCTGTGGAGGCCAGCAGAATCTCCCGGACCGATCAAGGATCGGGATCACTTCCAGCAGGGATGCCCCGCTGCTATTCCCAGATATGGGACGTCGAATCCATGTCCGCGCCTTCTTTCCGCGCATGCATGGCCTAGAAGGCGGGTGAGGATGACGGATGTATTTCCGGGCAAACGCCTGCGGGTACTCATCGCCGCCGACTACCCACTCTTTCGAAGGGGACTTCTCTCGTTGCTCGCGGAGATGACAGGCTTTGACGTCGTCGGGGAGGCGCAGTGAAGACGGGACGGTCGGTGTTGATTGTGCTGACTCGCGAGGCGGGTATGGGGAATCGTTTCTGACAGGACCGGTTGGCCAGTCGCTGCGCGTCATCGCAAGGGACATTATGTGCCTACGATGTTTACACGCTTCGACATCTGAACGCCAGATAGTTGCCAAAATGCGAGAAGTAGCTATATTCTGTTGTGGGTGCTATTGCTTTAAAGTGGACGTCTGTAAAAAGGTCCCACGAATAGATCGCAGAAGACACGTCCGTGCACAAATGCAGGGTTTGAATGATCAGGTTGCGACCGCGTTTCCAAACATTGACCCTCCTTGTTCTCCTGGTGGGGATAGTGCCATTGCTGGCAGCATGTGGGTCCACGGCCGAAGAGGATTTCGTCTCGTGGGAACCATCTGATCCTGATCGGTCGGGGAGTACGCCATATCTGGAAGAGCCTGAGCCGCATTCGACAACGGAATCGTCGGGTGTTGTGCGTGCAGGGACGCCGGAGGTGTTGGCGACTCCTTCGCCATCCATGAGCAATCTCACGCCGAACGACCTGAAGCGGTTGCAGCCCAATGAAATCGGGTGGATTCCGGTCATGGAATATCATGTGATCACAACTGATCCCGCCCGGGAATCCGACCCGTTCGTGCGGACCGCCAATCATCTGCGTGATGATCTGCAGTTCCTCTACGAGAACGACTTCTACGTGATCCCGATGCGCGAGCTGGTTCGCAACGAGATCACCGCGCCGGCGGGCAAGCACCCTGTCGTACTCAGTTTCGACGATGCAACTTCCAGCCAGTTTCGTTGGATATCCGACGCTGGTGGCAAGCGGGTCATCGATCCAGACAGCGCGACGGGAGTGCTGGAGGGGTTCTTCGCGGAGCATCCGGATTTCGGACGCGGCGGGTTTTTCGCGGTCTTGCCATTCAACTGTTTTGCAGATGACACTACGTCCAACACGGCAGACGATTGCACCGACAAACTGACATGGATGGCGGCAAACGGATACGAGATCGGGCTCCACACGATAGACCATCAAGATCTCCATGATGTCTCGGATGACGAGTTCCAGCGGCAGGTCGGCGAGAACGTGATCTGGGTGGATGAGCGCGTGCAGGGCGCCGGCAACATGTCTCGCGTGCTGGTGATGCCGTTCGGTGACTATCCGGACCGCCACCGCCATCAGGAACAGCGGCGAATGATGCGAGAAGGGTTTACCTACAAGGGCGTCGACATCAAACTGGAAGGTGCTCTCCTGGTGGGTGCCAATCCGACCGAATCACCCTCCAGTGCCACATTCGATCCGATCTTCATCGCGCGCATCCAGGCGTTCAAGGAATCACTCGATCAATGGTTCCCGGAATTCGAGAGCGGAGCGATCAGCCTCTATACGAGTGACGGCAATCCGGACGTCATTACGCTGCCGACAACTATCCCCGCTGATCTTGAGGGCCAATTCGATCCGGACATGATCGTGAAATCCGGCAAGAAACTGGTGCAATACCATCCCGCGTCGGGCAAGGTTGCCACCTTCCCTCACGATGCCGGCAAAACGGCACGGCTGACGGCCCGGCCCGATCGACGAGTCTCGACCACAGTGGCCAGGGGAGGGGGCTTGCCGTCCAAAACTCACCGTGAATGCGATGGCATCCAGCGCGGCGCAGGCGGATTATATGTTGCAGATAATTGGGGCCCACAAAGCGCGCACGATCGTACAGTCTGCGGTTCGCTCTGCATCGATCGTTGATCTGGAGTGACGGATGCGTACCGGAATAGGGTGGTTTGCAAACAGGCGTGCAGTTGCACTGTGCCTGCTGATCGTCATGGTGCCTCTGCTTTCGGCGTGTAACACCGGCGGCTCGGGCGGCGATGCCTGGAAAAACGACGAGGGGTGGGTTTCGTGGAATCCCACACCGCAGGCACCTGTTGCGCCCGCCATCGTTTCGTCTCCGGTCGCGGTTGGCGGTTCATCGGCCAAACTCGGCGTTGCGACCCCGGCGAGCGGTGGAAAGAGACTCCCGCTCGACTTCGCCCGGATATTGACCGACAGCGAGCGCAAGAAGTTTCAACCCGACGAGATGGGCCTGGTGCCGATTCCCATGTATCACGCGTTCGTTAAAGATACCGAGACCAAGGGCGGTGCCACAACCGCAGGGGGAGACGGTCTCGATCAATGGACACGCACGATCTCGGAATTTCGGGCCGATCTGCAGTGGTATTACGACCATGACTTCTTCGTGATCCCCATGCGCGATTACGTTGAAAATGCCATGAACGTGCCAGCTGGCAAGCATCCGCTTGTGCTCACATTCGATGACGCGAGCACCCGTCAGGCGATGTGGATCAAGAATTCGTCCGGCACGATTATGGCGGATCCGGAATCTGCGCTCGGGGTGATGGAGGCATTCTCTGCCGAACATCCCGATTTTGGGCGCGGAGGCTATTTCGCAGTACTTCTCTACAACTGTTTCAACAACCCCGATGGACCGGCGGAGATGGCGGATTGTGCGACGAAGCTGAACTGGATGGCGGATCACGGCTACGAGATTGGAAATCACACGCAAGGACATCAGGATCTCACTGACATCTCCGACGATGATTTTCGCTATCAAATCGGAGATCCTACACTTTGGATCCGAGCACATGTTCCTGCCAAGGCAGACATGTCTTCTGTGCTGACATTACCCTTTGGCGCGTATCCAAAGCGGGATCTGCATCCAACACAGTGGGAGTATCTTGTGGACGGCTTCTCCTACCAGGGCGAAGCGATCAATCTCGAAGGCATTCTGCAGGTAAATGGTGGACCGGCCATGTCCCCGGTCAATGCCAAGTGGGATCGATACGGCATCGCGCGGTTCAACACGGATCCCGAAGTCACCAACTACTGGTGGTCGGAGATCGAATCGGGCGAACTGACGATGTATACCAGCGATGGCAATCCCGATATCGTGACTGTTCCGAATGCGCTTCCATCCACGATCGCGGGTCTCTTCGATGCCGACCGGATGACTGCGAAAGGTTATACGGTGATCCAGTACGATCCGGCCACGGGAAGCGTTTCTGCACCGAAATCTGCATTTTCACGATGGTCGTTGACGGCCATTCTCGAGCAGCCGGTCTCGATCCCTGACCGCTTGCAAGCTGCGGGCTGGTAAGCCAACTCGAATCCTTTCCGAAGCACCACGATCAGTGACAACACCGATCAATATTTGCTCGGCCAACTGGTTCTCCGCATTCGATCTCGGCGAGGTGGTGGGCCATATATGCGCGGTGGTGAGACGGAGGAGGTGACGGTTCCGAATACTTTCTTCTGACTCTGACATCTTCGTGCCAAGAGCAACCTGCCGTCGATCTGGAGGCGACTCTCAGCTTGCAGGTGATCGTATCACTCGAACCCAAAAGTGCCCGCGGGTCTCTCCGATCGCCAAAATGGGCCCGTCCTGAACCAGTCCCGGAGACACGGCTTCATACGCACGCTGCACGCGTCCGGATAGAGTTGTGATGGCCTGATTGGCCCTTCCCGATCGCATCTGAATGTCCCATGCCCAGCACCTGAGCAAGCCTGTTTCCGAACTTTCACAATTTGGCGCCGGTGCGCATTACACTGGAGGCTGGCAACAACCAACGTATTGATGTGAATAGGCCATGAGATTGGGCATGTGCTGGAGAGTGCTGGAGAAGAGACTGATGCTTCGAGAAGGTGAACTGTACTTCGACGTTGCCTACCCGCAACGACTGAGCCGGCTGCTGATCTTCGTCAAGTGGTTACTGCTGTTGCCCCATCTGCTCGTCTTGTGGGTGTTGCAGATCGTGGTGAGTATCGTTTCCTTCATCGCCTTCTTCGCGATCCTGATTACCGGGCGATATCCGAAGGAACTGTGGGACATCAGCCTCTCCATTCTGCGCTGGCACGTCCGCGTGAGTGTGTACGCGGCGCTGATGCGAGACGAATATCCTCCTTTTGGCGACCAGTCCTATCCGATTCGCCTCGAGATGGTCTACCCCACGCGCCTGTCACGATGGAAGATCTTCGTCAAGTGGCTACTGATCATTCCACACACGGTCGCTCTGTGGGTCCTCGGGATCCTATCTGGTCTGGCAACCGTGATCGCCTGGTTCGCAATTCTGATCACTGGCAAGTATCCGCGAACGCTGTTCGATTTCAATGTTGGCGTACTTCGCTGGTCTACGCGAGTCTCGATCTACGTTCTGCTGATGAGCGATGTCTATCCGCCATTCATGCTCGAATCTACTTACGTGCTTCCGATGCCTCCAATGCCGCCAGTGCCGCCCGTTGCCCCTGTTGCGTCGTATGGAGTCTGAGTCCTGACGTCATCGGGGCCGGGACGTTCCGACCCTGAAACAGTGACCATATCGGCTGAAACCGGGAGCGGGTTCATTGGTGCGCTCGAGTGGCGCCGGGAGACTATACTTGGAGATAGACGGGAGCGATGGGTCCGTGCGTGAAGCCTCAAGCAGGCGGCGCCAGGAAACCACATCGACGAGGTTTCGCAGAGGTTGAGACGATCGTCCCGCTCCCATTCCCGTCGTTTCTCACGCCCACCGATCAATCAAGGAAAGACGTCATGGCAACGACTGCCGTTACCGACGCGAACATCTCCTCCCCAGTTCCGACAACACCTACCGGAGAGCGCCACATCATTGTGGCAGACGTTCTTGGCTACTGCTGGGGCGTTCGTCGTGCGGTCGATATCATCTCCGATGCAGCCAATCCGGCAAACAAAATCGCCCCGATCGGGGACATCATCCATAACCCTCAGGTGGTCGCCCGGCTGCACGAGCGTGGCGTGATCGGCATGAACTCGGTTGAAGAGGCGAAGGAGCAGGGTTTCCAGCGCATTGCGATCACTGCGCATGGCATGGGGCCGCACCTCGCCCAGGAAGTCGAACAGAATGGGCTGGAACTGGTCGATACGACGTGTCCGCTCGTTACCAAGGTTCAGCGCCTGGCGCAGAAGCTCGTCCGTCAGGGATATTTCCTTGTCGTCTACGGCGACGCATATCATCCTGAAGTGAAGAGCGTGATGGGTTGGGCGGCGACCTCGAAGTCGGTTGCGGCCAAGAAGATCGTCGATCTTCCATGGAACGCCAAGCGAGGCGATACTGGTGAAGGAAAGGTATCGCCTCCTCGCAAGGTCGCCCTTGTGAGCCAGACCACCAAGAATATCGATGACCTGATGAAGTTCTCGGCCCAACTGCAGGCGATGGTCGTTCCCGATGGTGGTGAGTTCCGCCTCTGCAACACCATCTGCGAGCCAACGACGGAGCGCCAGAACGCGTTGCGGCGACTGGTGAAGCAGGTCGATCTCGTACTCGCCATCGGCGGCATGAAGAGTTCCAACACGGCACGTCTCGCTGATGTTGGCAATCAGATGGGTGTCACCTCGTATCACATCGAGCGTCCGGAAGACATCCAGGCCGAATGGCTCGAAGGTGTGAAGAACGTCGGCGTGACCGCCGGTGCGTCTACACCAGATGACGTCATCGAGCAGATCGTCGAGTACCTGTCACATCAGGGGTTCACACTCCCGGACAGCGGCATTCGGCCAATCGATCCGGATTACGTCCCTGCATTCTAGATCGCTCTTCCACAATCCGTATGGCAACCGAATGTGTAGGAAAGCGGCTTCTCGATTTGAGGGGCCGCTTTCTTGGGTCGATATGAATTGGACGACGCGTTCAAGCTGGACGAGATCGATCGTCGTGAACCACCATGCTATCCGATTCTGAAGATGGTTTCACCCGATCGTCTGCCTTGGCAGACGACGTAATCCGCGAAATCTGCCATCGGGGACTTGCGCGATTGTCGTTTTTCGCTAGAATCGGCAACTTAGGAGATCCGCATGCAACACAATCCGCAGTTCCGGACGCGATCACGCATCTGTCGCCGGTGGACCTCGATGGCGGACGTGTCAGGAGTATGACGTATGACGAATGACCCTCCCGAGAGCCAAACGATGCCCGATATGGTGAATTCCGGCACCCATCTCCAGCGCCGCTCGCCTGAAGAAGAGCAACGTCTGCGGTCGAGCGCGGTCGATACCTTCATCCCGCATGCCGCCGCTGCCGGTGTCGCCCATCCATCCTGGCGCGTTGCCCTCGAGCAGGCCGTCCCGCAAATCCTTCCCCCCGCTGATGGACCACCCGGTCTCGTCATGATCTTTGCCAGCACCTCGTATGCCTCGGAGTATCCTTCGCTGTTACGGGAGGTTCGCGAACGAACCTGCGCAACCACCGTGGTTGGATGCTCGGGGTCAGGGGTATTGGCGGGAGGACAGGAACTGGACGATGTTCCGGCGCTTGCCTTGATCGCGTTGTGGTTGCCAGGCGTTATCCTGCACCCGGTCCGCCTGCACCAGGAGATGCTGGGCACGCTCGAGGATCCCGCATTGTGGTTCGGTCTCTCTGGAGTGACGCCAGATGAAGTCAACTCATGGGTCGTCCTCGGGGATCCTTTCCGTCTGGATGTCCAACAGCTTCTGGACAGCCTTGGCACACTTTATCCTGGTGTTCCGGTGGTGGGCGGGTTGACCTCCAGCAATCTCGATGAACGGCGGGGCTGGGTGTTTATCGACGACCATGTCTATGACGAAGGTGCGGTTGCCCTCGCGATCAGCGGACCATATCGCATGTTGCCAATTGTCTCGCATGGATGCGAACCCATCGGCGAGACGTGGACCGTCACGTCTGCCGACCGAAATGTGTTGCACGCGATCTCGAATCGGCCGGCGCTCGATGTCTTGGAGGATGCGCTGCGAACGGTGCCCGCCCATCGGCGCGAGCATGCCCGGGAGAACCTCGTCGTGGGATTTGCGGTGGATGAATATCGAGACGAGTTTCACCGGGGGGATTACCTGGTGCGAGGGGTGATCGGTGTCGATGAGGAGCAAGGCTCGATGACCATTGGAGGTATTCCGCGCCTTGGTCAAACCATTCAGTTCCAGGTTCGGGATGCCGATGTTGCGGATATCGATCTGGAGCAGGCGCTGACGGAAGCTCGGGCAATCCTGGGCAAGCAACGTCCGGTCGCGGGGTTGCTGTTTACCTGCACGTCACGCGGCGAGACGCTGTTCGGTTCGCCAAACCATGATGCGGCAGCGATCCAGGCAGCGTTCGCCGGGCTGCCTGTTGCCGGGGCGTCGGTCTGCACCGAGATCGCTCCCGCAGGTCGCAGGATCTGCCTGCAGGGTTTCACGGCGACGCTCGGGTTGCTGATTCACGAACCTAAGGTGATGTGATCCCTTCAGCCCTTCGCCCACGCGTCACCCGGACAGATTGCGGCGACCGGCTGCATGGCCAAGAATCTGACCGCAGGCAGGCAGGATGCTGCATGAAGTCCCGGGTCATGGACGATGTACGCTCACTGCGCCACGAAAGAGGGGCGGCACGAACAGGTCGTCTGTGATGTACACTCCCCGACATCGGTGAGAACCTTATGGGAGTGAGAATATGAACCTTGCGGAACTGCATTACGTCGGCAAGTTGCTGATGGAATGTGCATCGAGCGGAATGCAGATGCTTGGTGGAAAGCATCTCTCCGCGACCGAACTGATTGTGGCGGAGAGTCTTGTGGTGCTGGGACCGGCTACCATCGGTGATATCGCACGTCGAACCGGATTCGTTCAGAGCAGGATCTCGACGGTTGTGGCAGACATGCATGGGCGAGGCATCGTGCACGTGCGTGCGGATGATCGCGACCGTCGCCGCACCATCGTGGAAATTAGCGCAAGTTCGATGGACGATGTCGCGCGGGTCAGCATGGAAGATGCTGCTCCCGCCGTGGCGACGTGGTTTCCCGAGGCCACTACGGAGCAGCTGGACCACCTGCTCGCCGCGCTCGGTAGCGCGCTAGCGTCGCTCGGCGAATTGCCGGAAGGGCGCCAACTGGTGCGTCAGCCAGTACCAGCGGTTACCTGAGCGGTCGCATTGGCGGGAACGGCACGAAAGCAACTCGCAAGATGGTCGTCGACCATGCCAACGCTCTGCATGAATGCGTAGCAGATCGTCGGACCAACAAACGTGAAGTCTCTCCGCTTGAGTTCCTTTGACATCGCAGCCGCGATGGGGGTGAAGGCGGGGATGTCGGTCAGCGTTTCTGGACGGTTCACCAACGGCTCGCCAAGAACAAAGTTCCAGATGAAATCACTGAAGGATCCGGTCTCCTCACGGATGAGCAGATACGCCTTCGCGTTTCTGGTTGCACCACGAACCTTCAACCGGTTGCGAATGATGCCGGGATCTGCCATCAGGCGGGCGAAATCGTCCTCGGAATAGGCGGCAATCGTTTCCGCATCCCAACCGGCAAATGCCTCCGCGAACGCGCTTCGCTTGCGGAGGATCGTAATCCAGCTGAGTCCCGCCTGAAACCCCTCCAACATCAACCGCTCGAAGAGTTGCGGATCGTCGCGGCAGGGGCGCCCCCACTCCTCATCGTGATACTGGATATAAAGCGGGTCGGACCCCGCCCACCCACACCGGGTGACCTCATGCGCGTCTGTCATCAACGTTCGTTCTCCTGAAATTGCCGGTGAGTGACTGTCCGAGAGTGTATGGAGAACGCATGTTCGTGTCAATGTATCGGCGCTTGGGGAGGTGGACGTCTCGGCGACTGTCCCTGAGCATTTCACAAGGGATGACTTTCCGCAGGAATGTTCGCCCGATGGGCCAAAGGTCGATATCACATGGTGTCGTGTCCTCTCTTATCGACCTCCGAAGTGCCGGTTCGCACACCATTCAACTCAAACCGGATTCAGTATCAGCGGCTGCTGTGGAGACATTGCGAGATCGTATGACGGCGACACGCCCGCCACCGCGGAAAACGATCATCTACTCGCGTGTCTTGCTCGCCCTTCGCGTTCGTTTTCCCTGTGACGATCAACTCCATTGTTCGGGATAAGATCTGGATCGGCCGCCTGTTGCGATGCCGTTGCGAACAGGGTTTCGGTGGATGCCGAAGGCCAGGGTCGAAGGTCGGATGCGGCAGGCGATGGCAGGCTTCCAACGCAGGGAAGGTCTACAAACCTGGAGATCTGGAGGTCAGGGTGCTGCTGCCGCCTTCTGGCGGATCGGCGACCTCAAGAAGGGGGCGTCCTTACGGATGCAGATTTCATGGAGCAAGCTTCGACCGAGATCGATCAACCATGAGTGGGTTTGCGATCACTTAGGCGACAAGCGATGGCTGACACGTGAAGCAATGGTGGACGATGGATACGAGTCAGGCGCGTCTGCCAGTGTGGTCCCGGCGGTCGGCAACGCAGATATCTGGCTCACTTGCCAAGGCAATCCGACCATTTTGCACCATGGATGAAGGGATGCGGTGTTCGCGGCATCGACACACGAGATCGAACGTAGTCCGATCGGCCACCGGCAGTTTGAGTCGGAGCGGGGTATGGTGTCGACCAGTTTTGGCACTGATTGATCCTCTCGCCACCCTGCGAATTCGATCACGCCAGTGCCACGGAAATGACGGCAAGCGTAGGATGATATCGAGGATCGATAGGCGAGGCCGATCGTCAGCGACGATCAGCCGTGCAACGCCATTCGCTCCCCGAGGGCGGTTCCAAGGAGATGGATCGCAATCTCGTTGCTGCCGCCATCCAGATCGAGGGTCGGGTTCAGCTCGACGATGTCGAAGGAGTGAATGGGCGCATCCCAGTCGCTCAACAATCGCAGAACCCGCGATGCCTCGCGCACGGTCAGGCCACCGGGATACCTCGTGCCTGTGGCGGGCATGATCGGAGGGTCCAGAACGTCGAGGTCGAACGAGATGTGGATGGCGTCCACACCTTGCTGCTCGAGATGCGCCATCGCGTTGCGGACACCTTCGACGATCCCGAGATCGGACCATTCGTCCATCGAGAGCGCCCAGATACCACGATCGAGGATCACGCCGCGCTCGAACGGATCGATATCGCGGACCCCAAGCATGCAGATATCGTCAGGCCGAACCATCGGGATCTTGCCTGCGAGCGCACTCAGCATCGGCAACGACGCACTCGCCTCGCCGATCGCGATTCCAAGCGGCATGCCATGGATGTGCCCACTCTCGCTCGCGTCGGGAGTATTGAGATCGGGATGAGTATCCAGCCAGATGATGCCCACCCGATCTGCGGACCGGGCCGCACCCGCGATGGTCCCGATCGCGAGGGCATGATCGCCGCCGAGTGTGACCGGCAGGTGTCGCTCCGCAATGGCCCTGGCAACCGCATCGGCCAGGGGCACGACCGATGCTTCGATCTGGGGCAGGAAATCGAGCAGCCCCCGATGCAGACGCTGACGCGCGTCCACCGGCTCCGGCGCGGGAATGATGGTGGCTGGAAGCAGGTCGGACTGGAGGTGGCGTCGATCCGATCGATTCCAGCGGGCGATCAGACCATCGGCCAGAATGCCGGGACCGAGTTCGGCACCGGGTCGTTCGGCCCCGAGCCAGATTGGAGCCAGAATCGGTTGAATTGGCGCGCTGCGCAACCAGTTGCGAGATTTGCTCACATCTGCTCCGGAGCTTCGATGCCCAGCAGGGCGAGGCCATTTCTGAGCGTTCGTCGCGTTGCGCCGACCAATGCAAGTCTCGCCGTGCGGGTCGGTTCCTCGGATGTGAGCACGGGGCAGGCATGATAGAAATCGTTGAAGCGCTTGGCGACATCGAACACGTAGTTGGTCATGTGCAGTGGCCGATATTCGTCCGCGGCACGCTGAACGATCGCTGGGAAATCGGCAATCGCCTGCAGCAATCCAAGTTCTTCCGGCGCCGTAGAACCAAAGTCGAGTGTTGTCAGCGCGCCTTTCAACGTCTCCTCGGTAACCCCCGCATGTTCGAGGATGCGGCTGGCGCGGGCGTGCGCGTACTGGACGTACGGAGCGGCATGGCCCTCGAACGAGAGCGCCTCGTCCGGATCGAAGACGATGACCTTGTTGCCATCACGTGCCAGCATGACGTACTTGATCGCGCCAATCGCAATCTGGCGAGCGACCTTCTCCTGCTGTTCGATCGGGAGGTCCGGGTTCTTTTCCTGGATCACCTTCCGCGCCCGGGCAAGCATCGCGTCGAGAACATCCTCCAGCATCGGCGCGTTGCCTTTGCGAGAGGAGATGATTCCGGACGGCAGGGTCACGAACTCGTAGCCGAGATGCATGGTATCGGCGGCCTGCTCGAAGCCATAGAGTTCGAGAATCTTGGAAATCTGATCGAAGTAGAGGGATTGCCGCACGTCGACGATCCAGATCGCGCGATCGACGTCATACTCGACGAATTTCTTCTGGGTGAGCGCGAGATCCTTGGTGGAGTAGAGGGTTGTGCCATCGGAGCGGAGGATCGGCATGGTGCGGTAGGTCTCGTGATCGAGCCCAAGCTTCTCGTCGATCTTGACGACGGGCAATCCGTCGCTGATCTCGGCGATCCCGCGTTCGAGAAGTTCCACCACGATCTTGCGACCGTCGTCCTCGACCTCGCTCTCCCAGAACCAGGCATCGAACGTCGCCCCGAATTCGTCGAAGATCAGGCGAAGATCGTCGAGACTCCATTCACGGGTGACTTTCCAGAGTTCGACGAACGCTGGGTCCTTGGTCTCCCACAGCTGAAACGTGTCCTTTACCTCCTGCTCCCACTGTGGACCATGGGGCCACCAATCGGCCATGTGCTGCGCCAGGCGTTGCCACTCAGTGTAGCGCTCGACCTTGCTCATGGAAGGAACGGAGGGCAACGATGGTTCCGGCGCCCTGGATCTCACGATGGTTGGCCCGTCAGCCAGGACTTCTACGATCGCATCGTTGGCTTCATCCGGCAGATCCTCGACAACCGGTGGTGTGAGTTCTTCCTGAAGTGCCTCTTCGCGAAGCTGATTGCCGATGATCGGCCAGAATGTGACAACAACCTGTTCATCGCGCAACTGGGCGACATCGATGATTTGCTGATGCGTGACACGCCCGAGCAGATAGGCGATATCCTCGCCATCGACCGTGCCCTCGCGCCACAGGAACTTGAGCATGCGATCGATAGCCAACGCGAACTGCTCGTCTTCCTTGAACAGCGATTCGAGAAATTCGAGCACGTCCTTGCGGAAGCTGAGTCGCGCATCCGCTTCTGCGTAGATCTCACCGAGCCATCGGCCCTTCGGCGCATTGCCGGCAGGCTCCTGACCCTGATGGAAATTGGTGTAGCACCACAGGCAGCGGATGACGTGACGGCCGATGTCGCCGATATACGTCACCGGCATGGTCGTATATCCCCCTGCCCGGCTGATGTTCGTGACGGCGACACCGAGGCAGATGTTGCGCAGGTGCCCGACGTGAGCGGCCTTGTGCGTGTTCAGCTGTGAGTGCTCGATCATGACCCGTTCCGGGTGGCTGCCTGCTTCTGCCCAGCCGTAGCGATCGCCGCGTTCGAGGACCTCGCCGATCAACCGGGCAGCAACCTTGTTTGCGTCGTAGAAGATGTTGATGTACCCGTTTGCCGCTTCAACCTTGGCGAAACGACCGCATGCGGCCAGGATCGACGTGACCTGATCGGCGAGCAATTGCGCCCGGTCATTGACCCGTTCGTTGACCTTCTTCTTGACATCCTTCTTGGAAAGTCCGTCAAGCTCGCCGGCCGCTTCGAGCTCGCTGCTGACCAGATCGCCTGCGACCATCCGCGCGATGGTCGAGGCCCCTCCCCAAGTTCCACTGAAGGGCAGGGCTCGCAATTCGACAGGTTTCGACCCCGGATCGACACCTGCATCGCGCAAGGCAGACCGCAAGGCGCCGGTCGCGGCGCGTTCCTCCTGGGCGATGATGCCGCTGATCGCAACGCCGGCAGCGTTGCGATCGACGTTGCGATCGACGTTGCCATCAGCGTTGCCAGCTTTATCGTCAAAAGTGGCATCGGGGGACGTGGGACCAGAAGTGGCGTCAACATCGGTCATGGGAACGGGGGTACTCCTCAAAAAGCGGGGAAGGCAATCACAATTGGCAGAACATATCGAACCCATTCTACCCGGATCACCCGGCTGCCGGCAGGTGATCGAGGATTTCGAATGGGAGGTAGGGATAGGACATCCTGGAAGAGTTGAGGGGGAACGAAAGGTGAGGGGGTGAACAGAGGGACTGAGGCATATCTGCCAAGCGTGAGGCATGGCTGAACGCCGAACAATGAGGAAGATGTGGCGGACTACGCACTAATCACGCAATTTGCCCAGAACGACGGGGTGAATTGCAGAGCCTCCGAGCAAGAGGGCCAATCCAACGATCAGGACGATCATCTGCTGATAGCCGAATCCCTGGCCACCGCCGACTCCCAGCGAGTCGGCTGCCATGGAAAACGCAATCAGCGCAACTCCCAGGACCATACACATGATGGACAAGGCTCTTGTTGCCGGCTGGGCACGTTGCAGGTCTCGCATGGTAGTCCTCGCGGGTCTGTCCAATAGGATCTCGGAACAGCGTGACTTGGTGGGCTGGCGTCTGGAGAGAACGGTTCGACCTTGGCGTTGGCGTGACAGAAGGACCATTCAGACCCGTCAGCTCGCCACATATCGATTATCCATCGCCGTCTCGTCACTAGCGACCGATGTCTGGAACTCAAAGAAGAATTGTACCAGAGCGTGGATAGTGCATAAAGGTGTCTCTTTGGCAGGGCCGACCTGTTTCACGCCGATATATGCTCGATTTGCTTGACCGACCGCGATACGTTCGGTATATGTGCACAAGGTCCATTGGCGGCCGACTGTCCGCACGGCGTTTCCCGCAGGAACCCTCATGGAGTGGCAGGAGCGGACGGCCCTACGGGCGTTGCGATGGGGAAAATGGGAACCTGCAGTCACAAAACGATGCGTGCGTGCCGGTCTGCTGGTTTCCAGATGCGCGCCTCATGGAGCATAATGACGCGGTAGCATCGTGCAGCTGGGAATGATCGACGAGAACCGTGTTTCTCCGCGGTCACGATAGCGCACGCGATACGGGAGAACGCTCGTCATGCCGACTACTGGTGCGTACGTGCGGGGTGGAACTAAACAGGATGGGCAGCATTGCCGGGGGCGATTCCCGGGCAGTGCGACCCTGAATTGATGGACGTACCCGGTTGGGGTGCGGGGAGGCAGAATGAAACGGCGGAACCACGATCGGGTGGTGCGAACCAACACGTTGTCGGGGAACCGTGCTCGACGCGGGTTCGCGCATCGCTTGTTGACCCTTGGGACACTGGCGGTAACCGCGATTCTTGTACTCACCGCATGTGGACCGGATGAGCTCAAGCCGTACTCGACCACGAGTCCTGCATCACCTATTGCCGATCAGATCCAGGATCTGTACAAGTTGGTGTTCTGGCTGGCGCTGATTGTCTTTATCGGCGTCCAGTTCGTGATTATCTACGCGTCGATGCGCTTTCGAAAGAAAGAGACATCCGGCAACCGCCCGCCCCAGATTCATGGGAATACCCGGCTGGAAATTGCCTGGACCATTATCCCCGCAGTCGTGCTTCTAGTGATCCTGATTCCAACGATCACGACGATGTACGACGAGGACAATGCGCTCGCGGACAGCGATCTTGTTGTCGACGTCTATGGCAAGCAGTGGTGGTGGGAAATCCATTACAGCACCGATGACGCTCAGGGAAGCAAAAGCCTGAATGTGGTGACTGCCAACGAGCTGCATCTGCCACAGGGCAAGAATGTCAGGGTTCGTCTGCATTCAAACAACGTCATTCATTCCTTCTGGGTCCCGCGACTCGCGGGCAAGATGGACGTTATTCCTGGCCATGTGAACGAGATATCGATCACACCAACGGAGACGGGCGATTTCTACGGTGAATGCGCAGAGTTTTGCGGAACTCAGCATGCTTGGATGCGCTTCAAGGTGATTGTCCAGCCGGAGCAGCAGTTCTATGGATGGGTGAATGACTGGCGTGCAGGCAATCTGGTCGCGACCAACCAGGATGGAGCGCTACCGGCAGGCGTCGTACGCGCGCCGGCGAAGTTCAGCCTTTGCCTTGCCTGTCATCAGGTCAACGGTGCACAGGGAAGTGTTCCGATTCAGGCGGTGCTGGCGCCGGACAGCCAGGTTGCCGGACTTGGTGCGGCCGCTAACTACGGGCCCAACCTGACAAACATCGGATGTCGCTCGACGATAGCCGCGGGCATGTTGGTCAACAATGTCGAGAACGTGACCAGATGGCTCGAGAATCCAGGTGCGGTGAAGCCCGGGAACTACATGGCCCAGGTTATCAAGGGGCCAGGTCCGAATGGCGAGAAACCGACGCTCTCGCCGGAAGAAGCCAAGCAATTGGCGGTCTTCCTCGAGACGCTGAAGCCGGCCGACGGATGCGATGGCTCGGGAACACCGGTCGCGAGTCCCGAAGCCTCGCCGGCAGCATCGCCTGTTGCCCTGAAACCATAGGGAATGCTCCTCTTCCGACAGCGCATCTGCTTCTAGAGGAAAGAGGGGTTTGATGAGACAGTACACACGCTGGAGCCAACGGTGACGTACGACACGTCGCATGAGGAGTCGGGTAGGAGCAGGGAATGGCATCGATAGCCCAACCGCGAACACAAACGGTGGAGCGGCCAACAGAGAAAGCGTATTCCGGCCTCTGGAGCTGGCTTACCACTGTTGACCACAAGCGTATTGGGTTGATGTACGGAGTCAGTGCGTTTTTCTTCTTCCTGATGGGTGGTCTGGAAGCACTGGTTATTCGTACACAACTCATTCGTCCAGAAAACGACGTGGTGAGTGCCGCAAGGTACAACGAACTTTTCACCATGCACGGTACGACCATGATCTTTCTCGCGATCATGCCGTTGAGTGTCGCGTTCTTCAACTACATCATGCCGCTTCAGATTGGGGCTCGTGATGTGGCCTTTCCGAGACTCAACGCGTTCAGCTTCTGGCTGTTCCTGTTCGGCGCGATTCTGATCAACATCAGCTGGTTCTTCAATGAAGCACCGAACACCGGGTGGTACGGCTACGCTCCATTGACCGACAAGTCCTGGAGCCCGTCACATGCCGTCGACTTCTGGGTGCTGGGATTGCAGATTCTGGGCGTCTCGTCGATGCTCGGTGCGTTCAACTTCACCGTCACGATCCTGAACATGAGGGCACCTGGCGTTACGCTTATGCGGATGCCGATGTTTACCTGGACGACGTTGATCGTTTCGATCCTCATCTTCATGGCTTTCCCGGCAATTACCGTTGCACTTCTGCTGCTCATGATGGACCGGTTCGTGGGGACGTCGTTCTTTGCGGCTGCCGCGGGAGGTGATCCGCTCCTATGGCAACATCTCTTCTGGGTGTTTGGGCACCCCGAGGTCTATATCCTCGTGTTGCCCGCCTTCGGAATCATCTCCGAGATCATCCCGACATTCTCGCGCAAGCCACTCTTCGGTTACGCTGTGATGGTGTATGCAACAGCCGCGATCGGTTTCCTGGGCTTCGGCGTGTGGGTTCACCACATGTTCACCACGGGTCTCGGTCCAACGGCGAACTCGGTATTCTCCGCGACGACCATGATCATCGCGATTCCGACGGGGGTGAAGATCTTCAACTGGATCGGCACGATTTGGCTCGGCCAGCTGAGATTCACGACAGCGATGCTGTTTGCGGTGGGGCTGGTATCGCAGTTCACGATCGGTGGACTCTCTGGTGTCATGCATGCTTCGCCGCCGATCGATTCGCAGCACAACGACTCCTATTTCGTAATCGCCCATTTCCATTACGTGCTGTTCGGCGGTTCGATCTTCGGCCTGCTCGCCGCCATCGTCTACTGGTTCCCGAAATTCACGGGTCGGATGATGGACGAACGGCTCGGAAAGATCAATTTCTGGACGACGTTCATCGGTTTCAACGCCACGTTCTTCCCCATGCACTTCCTCGGGCTGGAAGGCATGCCTCGCCGCTATTATAGTTATGGCGAGAACAGTGGATGGTGGTTCTGGAACGTGGTTGTCTCGTTCGGTGCCTTCTTCCTCGGTGCGTCGATCCTGCTCTTCCTCTATAACGTGGGGCGTAGCCTCATCAAGGGAGAAATTGCCGGTGACAACCCGTGGGATGGCTCAACGCTGGAATGGGCGACATCCTCGCCACCGCCGCCTTACAATTTCGCGACGGTTCCACACGTGTACCATCGTGATCCACTGTGGGCCGAGAAGTACGGTATCCACACCCAGCACGACGAGTCCGATGTCGATCTGACGATTGCGGGTGTCGGGGTCGGGAAGGATCATGCACCCGATGAAGACGTGGAAGATCAGGAAAAGCGGAGAATGCGGGCAGATGATGTAGCTCCCGAGCACATTCACCTGCCGAACCCGTCCTTCTACCCAATCGTGGCTGCGTTTGGCATGTTCCTGTTGATGTTTGGCCTGATCACGGACAAGATCACCCTGTTGAATCTCGGTCCGGTCGATGTCACGCTCATGTCGATTGTCGGTCTCGTATTGCTCTTCGGCGGCATCTTTGGCTGGTCGTTCGAGCCAGCGGAATAGCAGGGGAGCATATGGTACAGGCAGCCATCGAGCCACAGACCCATGGAACGGGTCATGATGTGGACCACGGACAAGAGCATTCGGATCATCCGCCTACAAGTACCGGGATAAACTCCCGCAAGCTGCTGATGTGGCTATTCCTGGCCTCGGACTGCATGTTCTTCGGGGCGTTGATCGCGACCTACATGATCTATCGTGGCAAGGCGACGGTCGGACCGTTTCCTCACGAACTGATCGATATTCCCTACACCTCGGTCAGCGCGTTCGTCCTTCTGATGAGCTCGTTGACGATGGTGCTCGCGCTTGCCGGTCTGCAGCGAGGGGATCTGCGAGCATCGCGCATCTGGATTTTTTCTACTGCGCTGCTCGGTGTAATCTTCCTTGGCGGTCAGTTCTTCGAGTTCACCGCGTTCCATCGCGAAGGCCTGTCGCTCCAGACCAACACCTTCGGGGCGACGTTCTTCACCGTTACCGGTTTCCATGGTGCCCATGTCACGATCGGCGTGATCTGGTTGCTGAGCCTGCTCTTCGTCTCCCTCCGGGGCGGCTTGCAGCAGGAAGACAGTCTCGATCTCGAGCTGGCAGGACTCTACTGGCATTTCGTCGACATCGTTTGGATCGTGATCTTCACGCTGATCTACCTGATCCCGTATTCGAACGGCGAGGCTGAAGTTCACCAGACTGCCTATAAGGTCTTCGAGACAGGAAAGTTCCTGGTCGCGGGGATTTTCTAGCGAGTTTGCGAGTTCGCGGGTATCCGGGAAGCGGCGGAACGCAAGCTGCGGTGTCTGACGATCCGCAGCAGACGCCGCTTCCAATCGCGATACGACTCCGATTGCATGAGTGGAATCGGATGGCACGTTATCGACGCTGTGCTCGGACGCACGTCATGCAAGGGGGAACGCTATGGCGCAAAACACTCACGCGCTTCCCGGAACAGAAGATCCGGGGCATTCGCATCCGAATGAGATGGCCTACGTCAAGATTGCAGCGATCCTCGCGACAATCACCTTGATCGAAGTCGTCATTTACTATCTCGAGTCGGCCGGATCGATTCTGGTGCCGGCCCTGATCGTGTTGTCTGCGATCAAGTTCGTTACCGTCTGCGCGTACTTCATGCATTTGAAGTTCGACGATCGACGCTTGACGTGGATCTTCACGGGCGGTTTCATGTTGGCGGCGGCGATCTTCATCGGATTCTGTACCATGCACTACTATCATCAGGTCACGGAGTTCGCCAGCAACATGATTACCTAGCATTCGGGCAGTTCGGGCCCGGTCTCGCAACCTCGCGCTGCACCTCCGGGTCTTCGCTGTCGCTGCGCATCGTCGCAAGGCACGGCATGATTTGAGTCGCGTCATGATTCGAAACGGGTTCTCCATGGAACCCCATCCGAATCGGACCAGGAAGTCGTCATGTTCCCATTCGTCACCCTCCTTCCGCTCCTCCATACCGGCGGGCCACAGCCAACTGGACCGCTCTACACTCACTGGGTCCTCGATCCGATGATCGCCGCCTACGTGTTCGGCATCACGGCGCTGTATCTGGCTTGGGTTGGACCGCTCAATCGTCGTCGTCCCGGGTCCGAGTCCCGGCCGGTCGAGGCCAGGGAGATCCGCTGGTTCCTGCTTGGATCGCTGGCAGCGCTGGTCGCACTGGGCCCACCGATCGATGACTGGTCGGACTGGTTCTTCGTCAGTGTCCACATGTTCCAGCATCTGCTGCTGATCTTCGCAGTCGTGCCATGTTGGCTCGCCGGGATACCTGCATGGGTCTACCGACCACTATTCCGTGACCGATGGACAAGCCTCGCCTTCCGGGGACTCACGAAACCGGTGACCGCGTATCTCATCTCATCCGTGATCGTGATCGGATGGCATATCCCGGTTCTCTACAACTGGGCGTTGACCAACAACATGGTGCACGCGTTCGAGCACCAGTTCTTCATCCTCGCAGGGTTTCTCATCTGGTGGCCGCTCATGAGCAAGGTGCCCGAGGCGCCTCGGCTGTCCACACCGGTGAATTGCCTCTACATCTTCCTGCTGACATTGCCGAGCGGCATCGTCGGCGCATTCATCACCTACGCTGGCCCGGGTCTCTACAGTGCCTACGACAAAGCCACGGTTCGCCCGTTCGGACTTGGCATCAAGACCGACCAGGAGATTGCTGGACTCATGATGTGGGTTGGCATGAACGCCATCCTCCTCATCCTGCTCTCGATCATCTTCCTCCGCTGGGGCAGCCAGAAGGAAGCGGAAGACCGGGCGGATCTCCAGGCGAGAGCTCGTACCCTGCATGGCCGGGGAGTTCTGCCGAAGCCTGCACCACATATCGCCGATCGCAGCACGTAACGCGTCAATCCTTACCCTTGATGAAAGGAGGCCCCAATGGCCACCGACTCGTCTCATCCACCACAGACGACCAAGGCGCTCGCCGCAATGGAGCGGGAGCGAAAGGAAGAGAAAGAGAACAAGAAAACGGTCTGGGGGTTCGTCTGGACGCTTTTTGGCTTCAAGATCGTGACCATTGGGGTCATCTGGTATGCCGCCGCCGGTTCGAGAGAGAGTTCGGACATGATCATGGCGACGACCTGGTTCTGGTTATTGATTCCCGCCGTGGCGATTGCCGGGCCATTACTCTACCGATATCGGCTGATACGCCAGCGTCGGCGTCGTGAGACGCTTCGCAATGCGGAATGGTCCACCACTGGTGGAGCACCTGCGGCACCGACCGATTCGGCCGACGTTCAGATCATCTTTCATCTGCCAGATCCGGACCGACCACTGATCTGAGCGTAGCGTGTTCGTTCTCCGCCAAATGGTGTGGGTCTGCCGAAAACGCGCGCGTGTTGCTGGACAATTCCCGTCCGGAAATGGAAACTGGATATACCCGTTCGTGGGGAACAGACGAGGAGATTATGGCCACTGAGTTTTCGCAGAAGATTGTCCGTCCAATAGTGTTTCCGGTTGCGGTCATCGCGGTCACCGGCCTCCTGATCGTCGCCTTCGGGAAATCGGTTCTTGCCGTCTTTCAAGGTGGAACCAAGGATCGAATCGACCGACCGGAACTCTGGCTGGCGCTGGGTGCGGCAATCGTGATCTTGTTGGCGGCCGGCCTGATCGTGACGCGACCGACCGGCGCGATCGGCATCCTCGAGAAGCCGGTTGTCTTCGGGAAGACGCCATTCTTCGAGCCCTCCGTATTGACAACGGTCGGCGAGGATGCTCGAGCCGGTGAGCAGGGAACCGTCAACGATATCCGCGAGGGTTTCACGCTCTACGCGAGCAGTGGCGCATTGGCAACTGCTATCGGACTGTTGCCGGGTGGAAGCGACCATGGCAAGACGTTCGCCGGTTACATCTATGCCGAAGCCCGTCGAAGTGCCCGAGCTCCACTCTGGATTCCATTCGAGGCCGTGACAAGCGTCTATCCGGAATCGAAGTCGGCGTTTCTCTCGATCAAGGGTGATGAGGCCGAGGCTTTCGGATGGAACATCCCACCCGAGACGGTTCGTCGTGGACCCGCCCGGCATCCGAGCGAGTTGTAGGTCGCTCGATCAGAACCGAGTGCATATGTGTGTCAGCCCCATCTGGAATTCATCTGGATGGGGCTTTGACGTATCTTCGGCACAGACGGTGACGCCGGCGTTTGTCGCATTGCAAGCGCTGCGTCTTGCTCCGCCCCGGCATTGCGACGGAGGATTTGCAAACCATGAACGGGTGCGGCACCATGTTGCCGTTACCCGTGGGAAGGTGGGTCCAAGACCCTTGCAGCGCCACCGCAGCGCCACTGCAGCGCCAAAATGACGAGTGCCGACGTCCGACGATGGCCGGTCATAATGTCCGGGAGTCGAATCGCCGGATGATGGAGAGGTGAGCACGGCGTGAATGCACGGACCGGATTAGACGATGAGCATCGATCGATGGAGCAATCACACATGGGCACGATAATCGTACGTAACGGAACGTTGATCGATGGCACCGGCGTCGAGCCGATTGCAGACGGTGCGGTGGTGATCGAAGACGGGGTGATCACCGCGGTCGGTCCTTCGGCGTCCCTCTCGGTTGGTGGCAATGTCGAGGAAGTCGATGCGCGAGGTGGCTATATCCTACCCGGCCTGATCGATACCCACGTCCACCTCATGTTCGAGGCCGGCAACCCAATGGTGGCGTTGCAGACTCCGTTCTCGTTCAACTTCTACCAGGCGATCCCGTACATGCAGCGCACGCTCGATTGCGGGATCACGACCGTGCGCGATGCCGGAGGCACCGATGCGGGCGTCAAGAAGGCCGTCGAGGATGGGCTGATTGCCGGTCCCCGAATGCAGATCAGCATCAGTGTCCTGAGCACTACCGGTGGCCACGGGGACGGCTGGCATCCGGCTGGGGTCGACGTGCCGATGATGGTCGAATATCCGGGAAACCCGAACGGTATCGCCGACGGCGTCGAAGAAGTCCGCAAGAAGGTGCGGGAAATTTTGCGCGCGGGCGCGGAAGTGATCAAGGTCTGCTCGACCGGCGGCGTCATGAGCGCCACCGATCACCCGGAGTTCACCCAGTACTCGATCGAGGAACTGAAGGTGATGGTCGAGGAGGCTCATTTCCGGCGCGGGTTGAAAGTCATGTCGCATGCGCAGGGAGCCGAAGGCATCAAGAACGCCATCCGCGCCGGGATTCATTCCATCGAGCATGGCATGTTCATCGACGATGAGGTAATCGAACTGATGCTCGAACACGACACGTTCCTGGTCCCGACGCTGGTTGCCCCACTAGGTGTGATCGAGCAGGCGGAAGCAACCGGCACGATGCCAGAGTATGCGCTCCGCAAGGCAAAGGAAACGATCGACGTTCACCGCGAAAGCATCGCCAAGGCGTACAGGGCGGGTGTCAAGATCGCGATGGGCACAGACGCGGGGGTCGTTCCGCATGGAACCAATCTGCGGGAACTCGGCCTGATGGCGGATATTGGGATGAGCCCGATGGAAGTGCTCGTGGCGACGACCAGCATTGCCGCCGAGTGTCTGGGCTGGCAGGATCGCGTCGGAACCCTCCAGACCGGCAAGCTTGGCGATATCGTCGTAACGAGTGTCGATCCCCTCGACCGGATCCACGATCTCGCCAATGTCGACAACATCGCCCTTGTGATCAAGGGCGGCGAGATCGTAAAGGATCGTCGACCGGTCGGCGTGATGAACCTGGTCTGACGCGTCCCGCGCCTGGATCGGCTTCGCCCCACAGGCGAACCTCACCGATTGCCGAACGGGTCGTCGGATCGGGACGACCCGTTGCGGGGGGGCAGGTGGCAACCTTCCCGCCATGGGAAGCAAACTCCCTGTCCAACGTGGCACTTCAGCACGTGTGCTCATCCCGAAGCGGCACCTTGGGAATCTTCCCTGAATAACAGTCGAAAGAGGTACCCCGCCGTTGCGATGTGGTTCATGAGCTCACTCGGCACCAGCCATTCGATCGAGCAATCCCCCGGCAGGAAAGACGCTGACGAGCTCGCAACGGTACTGCTGGGCGTCGTGAAGTTCCGGGCTGGAAGAGCTGCCCATGGTCTCGAACACCCGGTCTGGAATGACATCGATCGTGATCGATCCCGTTTCGCCGTCTGGATGCACGTAATCGAGGGTGATCGTGCCACCAATTACTTCGGGACCTTCCGGTACGGCAGACGGTGTCACCTCACAGCGCGTCCATTCCCAGCTACCCCGGGCGAACGCCTCGCCCTCGGCCACCCACGGTAGCATCGCCTCGCCCTCGGCCACCCACGGTAGCATCGCCTCATGTCGGAGACCGAGAACATCGTGGTTGATGATCCCGCCCATGTGCGGTCCCCTCAGACGGCCCCACGATCGGCCTGAAGGCATCTCCATCACTGTCGGCGCAAACCGGTGCCCACCAAAATGCGAGCAGCGCCAGATCCGGGTTGGCATGGACGTCTCTTCGGCGAGCCGACTCAATTCCTTGAAGACGGGATATCCGAACTTGGCGCAACAGGCATCGATCGCACCATGCGTGCAGACGAACATGTCTCGCGCATCGGCAGATCGTGGTTGCTGGAACGCATCCAACTCGGGCGCTTCCTGGTTCTCGGCGTAGAGCGCGAGGAAGCGAACGACGTTATCCGTGGGCACGAGAAAATCCCGCACGGCGAACGCGTTCAGCGGTTCCGCCATCAGGGTGTGTTCGAGGATTCTGGTCATGCCTTCGACCGAGTAGGCCGGGTTGGGCGCAATCGCAAGCAGGCCCCACGAGAAGCCCTTGGCATAGAACTCGTAGACAAGGTCCTTCAAACCGGCTGGCACCTGTCTGCTTGCCAAGGTCTCGTATCCCCACGGCAACGGGACCTCCATCATCAGGAACCGTTCGGTGGCCCAAGCGGAGCTGATCGGACTCTCGCCGCTGGCTTCGGAAACCAGTGAGCAGAGTTGGACTTTGGGTTCTCTCGCGGGAGGGACGGATATACTCAAAACACTAGGCTCCATACGCATGACAGGAGTGCAGACAATGGGAGGAATACGATTTGCCGACTCTTATATCCGAGATTTCAAGTCGGATATATCCTCCATGAATCGTCCGATATTGTCCGGAGAAAAGGGTGCCTGAATTTTAAAACGGTGATGAAATTCCGGAGGAGCAGATGATGAATATCGACCGCGCGATCGTGATCACGGGACCCGTGGGCGCTGGCAAGTCGACAACAGCTGTTGCGCTCTCCGGCCTGTTGGAGGCATCGGGGGTGCCGCACGCGATGATCGATGTCGATTACCTGCGGTGGGCATATCCCGCACCGGAGGACGATCGCTTTCATGCGGCGTTGGGAATACGAAATACGGCGGCCGTCGCCGCAAACTATCGCGAGGCTGGTGTCAGGGTGATCATTCTCGCCGATGTCGTCGAACGTCCGGAACAGCGAACTGAGTATGAAGTCGCAATCCCGAACGCGACCGTAACGATCGTGCGACTCCCGGTTTCGATGACGCTGATTGCCGAGCGGCTGCGAGGTCGGGAATCGCCGGCTTCCCTGGAGTGGTATCTTCATCGGGCGCCGGAGCTCGAGGCAATCATGACCGAACGAGGCATCGGGGATGTCGTGATCGACGTGGGAGACCGCTCGCCGGAGGAGGTGGCGAGAGAGATTGCCGTTGCGCTCGAGTTCCTTCCGGAAACGGTAAGTGCCACGACCTGAGCGTCCGCAATCGGACATGCAAACGGCGGACTTCCAAACCGGGAAGTCCGCCGCTCACAATGGGGTGGGGGGAGGAGAGATGAAACGTCGATTCTGCTGCGCTCTGCGCGCGCCGTCTCGTTGCTTCACGTACAACAATAGCGACATAACCTGAACCTCCCCTGAGTGGTTCCTTAAGAAATCATGAAGATGGCGATTCTAGATGTAATCGTGCCGTGATGTGACGACGCTGCATATCAGGCGCCCCGCACGTTTTCCATTTCGGCCCGAATCAATGCATAATCGGCCTCGGGAACGAGATGGACATTGCCCTGAAACGCGAGCGTCCAGTTCGCTGCTGGCCACTTGCTGGCATAGATCATCTGGCGTGCCAAACCCTCGGCGGGAACAAACGCCGCTGGGTCGAGTGCGATGTCCGCGGCGATGTTCACTCGGAGGGGGCAATCTTCATCGGCTTTCTTCGCATTGCCACTCGTCCAAATCGGCTCGTGATCCTCGAAGCAGGTGGAGGTGACGGTTGTGATCCCGGCGAAGGCCTTCAGCCCAGTGACGTAGTAGATCAGTTTGTCACCGGGCCGCATCTGCTCCGCTTTCTTGCGGTGGCGGGATTTCATGCCCTGCAACGAGAAATTGCGGTCGACGGCCTTTTGCCAATTGTCGACCGAACTCACCAGAATCCAATACTTGGGAGCCTCGTCTGTCACTCATCATCCTTCCCTGAACGTTCCTTGATGGCTACTTGAATCGAAGGCGTGGACGCGGCCAACGACGCATCCGGCGGCGGCGATTCTCCTCCACCGCAGCGTCTGGTTCCCGCGGATGATCGCCGAGGATTGACCTCACGCGATCGCTCACGCCCATCGGCTGCGTCATCAGTTCCGCATAATCGTTGGCAGAAGCGACAGGTCCGACATCGTGCCCTTCCTGCTCTTCCAGCGTGTGGCGCCGCTGCATGACCCACAGGTAGATATCCGCTTCCGTCAGGTTCGGGAACTCGTCCAGCACCTTGCGATCGCGCACGATCTGGACGATCGGCAGGTAAATATAGGTATACCAGTCATTGACCGCTTCGTGGATGGTCGCTTCCCGGTGCCAGATGGCGGTCAGCCATTGCCGATGATTCTCGATCTGTTCCCAGATCTCGTCGTAGCGGCCGAGACCGGTGGGCCGAATATCGTGATCCGGCTGCAGGGTATCGAGATCGCTGCGCCGCAAAAACTCGGCATACTCGGTCTGAAGCAGGAGTTCGGTCGTCGACATCCGCGACGAGAGCGGAACGCGAACGTGGCCTTCGACCACCTCCGCATCGATGAACTCGACCCCACGTTCGCGCGCGACCGATACCCGATGGTTGCCATCCTTCACGAAATAGATGTCGCCAACCTTGTAGAGCTGGATGGGTGGAAGGCGCACATCCTGGTAAAAGGCGCGATCGACATTCTTCCAGCGATTCTGGGTGTTCTTGCCGCGTGGCAGGAACGTGCGATCGAAATCCTGGAAGCGATCCATGCTCCCAACGATCTGGGATATCGGCACCGTCTGCAATCCGCGATAACTCTCTCCTTCCGGCGAGAGGCGATTGCGGATCTCGTGGAAGGGAATGAGATTGTTCTGGCGGCGGGTGGCGGTGGCAACGAGGTCGTGAAAGAGCGCCTTTTGACGCGCACGTTCAAAATCACTGCGGAGCTGATCTTCTATCATGGGCGACGCTTTACCTCCAACTCGTTGAGGTCGCGGAGGGTACGGAGGTCACGATTTCCCGCTCGCTCGGATGTCAGGCGGGCTGGACCCGTCATGTCATCGAGAGGAGTGGTGCTGTAGGCAAAGGAAAGTTCGAGCTGCTGATACGGGAAGACATTGATCACGTCGGTCCCCTCGAACTGCGTGGTATTAGGTTTGGATCGGTCATAGAGATGGATGTGGCCGTGGAGTTGGTAGGCTGGATGGAACCTGGAGATGAACCGCCGCATCGCCATGAAACCCCGATGCGCATGATCTTCCCGATCGTTCACATCCCGAGGTGGCGCGTGGGTGACGAGGACATCGAGCGCTCGCCCATGGCGGTACTTGTTCCAGAGCAAGCGCGGAGTCATCTTCCAGATCATCCACGTCATTTGCCATTCGGTGTACTGGATCGGCTCATCCTGTGAGTACCGGACCGAGCCCGGCAATCCCGCCAGAATCAACCCGGTGCCGGGGTCGGTGATCACCGTGCCTCCGAGGTTGATGCATCCTTCCGGGTGTCGCGGGATTCCACGTTCGCCGGCCCGGGTCAGTTCTTCCGCATGATTCCCGAGGACGTAATAGACCGGTTTGTTCAACGCATCGGCGAGGAACTCGAGGTAACTTGCCGGGAGATCGCCACAGCTGATAATCATCTGCACGTCTGCCATCCGCTGCTTGATGGAGGCGCTGTAGATACGCTGATCCACTTCGTCTGTGATGGCGAGGACGTTCAGGTTCATGACTCGAGGTTTCCGTTTCGTCGATGGGGCGGTCGATACCGAGGAGAGCGAATCTCGCGCCAATCATACCGCACCGCACATCGACGGCCGTCGGTACAGCCGTCGGTACAGCTGTCGGCACCAGCTGTCGTTCAGGACGACGTGTCGAGATCCCCCAGGTGCGCATGCTGGTTCCAGGCAACGATCGTGCTGGTGCTGTCCGCATCGATCGCGAGCTCGCTGATCGAGCAATTCAGGAATCCGGAGCGGGTAGCGGGCCAGCTGTCCAGCGAATCGCCGTGGATGCGTGCGGAGATCCAGGCAAGCGCACCACCATGAGAGACAAGCGCGACGACATCATTCGTCCTCCGATGCCGCGTCACGATCTCGTCGTAAGCGGCAAGGACACGATTGGCGAAGACGCGAGCGCTTTCGCCCCCCTCCCATGCTTCCATGAGATGTGTATTGGAAACTCGGCGAGCGGCCTCCTCCGGGAACTGGCGGCTCCACTCGGTCCACAACATTCCTGCGGCGGTGCCGGCGTTGATCTCCGCCAACCCCGGTACGGGCATGGCGTCCAGCCCGATCGCCGCACCGATGATCGACGCGGTTTCATGAGCCCGCATGAGGGAGCTGGTGTAGAGATGCGTGATATCGCCCCGCGCGCCAAGGTGCGCCGCCGCCGCCCGTGCCTGGGTGCGGCCGTGTTCGGTGAGCGGGTCATCATCGCCCTGAATCCTCGCTTCGATATTCCCGAGCGATTGGCCATGGCGAAGGAGCAACAGATGCATGTCGGGATCGTCTCTTCCTGTTCGTTGCAGCCTGGGTATGGCGGCCCTCACGTACAAATCGTGTTCTCGTCATTTTTACCGCAATCGTCGTCTGCTTTTCACGCAGTGCCAGCGTGGTCACTGCGTGGCGTTCATATCCGGGTCCTTACCAAGATCTGCGGGCACATCCGATGCCGAGACAGCAGCCTTTTGGAACGAGGGCGGAGCGACGTCGGTGAATGCAACCGAACTCGCGATCTGCTGGGAGCCGCTGGTGGGCTCGTACTGGTGGGCTGACCAGGTAATCGGAGTCCGATTACATGCCGAGCCGGGACCAGCGCGGGGAGTGTCGATGTGTGCTGTGACGCCGTTCGCCACGCCAGATCCAAATACCGGTCGTGAGCAGAATCAGCGCGAATGACGACATCGCCAGGATCATGGACTCGATGGGACTTCCAGGCAACATGTCCAAGGGTCCGGAGCCGGTGGTGGCGAGAGATCTGGTGGTCGTGGTGGCATCGGAGTTCGCGGTAAAGTTCACGGTCGTGACATCGCCGCCTGTCCCATCACCGACGGTCGTTTCCGATGATGTGAGTTGGGATGAGGTGCCGGTGCTACCGCTGGGCGCCCCGCTGGTCGTCCCGCTGGTGCCGTCGCCGCCGACGGCCGCGATGGTGGTCGGCGCCGGCGTGGTGATGGTGGCCGACCCGCCAGAGTTCGATCCATCCGTGCCGTCACCACCGATCGCCGCCACGGTTGCGGTTGGCGTCGGAGATGGTGTTTGCGGGACCGTTGTGGGTGAAGGAGATTCGGTCGCCGTTCCTCCGGCACTGATGGCGCTTGGCGTAACGGTTCCTGTTGGTGCCACAGCATCTGTTGGGATGGATGTCACCGTGGTTGTTGCTGTGACCCCTGTGGTCGCTGTTGCTGTCACCGTAGGGGTTGCATTCGTGTCGGGAACGGCCGGTTCGCCCGTGATGTCGACGCAGTCGATCAGGGTGCCCAAGTCAGCTGGAGAAAGATGCAGATCGATGGCATAGCCACCGGCGACCAAATCGTCCAGCGACGCATCGACAACCGAACGGCTTTTGCCATCCTCATGCACACTGGCAAGCGTGTAGGCAGGCTGACCATCGAGCTGGCCGCAGGTTCCCTTATGGATATGAGCCGGATGGTCGGCGCCGGTGTTCTGGACATCGATATCGACGATCGTGCGATCGCCAGCGTCGAAGAGGGTGGTCGTGCCGGTCACGCCCGAGTCGTTCAACTCGGTGAACGTCAGCTTGAGTTGGCGTGCGTCAGGTTCTGGAGTGATCGCGACCGTTGGCGTCGCACCCGGTGAAGCTTCCCGTGAAGCTTCCGGCGTGGCTGTGCCATCACCCTCCTGTTGGGCGCGGCCGACCGATTGATGAAGCAATCCCAGGGTCAGGGCTATCACGACCGTCAGGCCGAGGAGCCAGTTGAGGCGCCCTTTGCGCGCAGTGGCTTTGGACATGGACATCGTTCGTTCAGATGTGGATGTGGGGGTCAACGACCCCGGCGTCTTCGTCGCCGTCATGCTAGACACTCTCCCCAAGCGCGTCTGGATGGCGAAATTCCTCGATCGTCAACGTGACAATCGGTTCAGCCCTCCCTCGAAGGCTGAACCGATTGCGGTTCAGACCAGCTCGCGGGAGAAGCTGGGTAGAAGTCGTGCGCGTCATGTCTTGCGGGAGATGACGCTCGTCCGGAATACGCGATGAACCCATCGCGTCCCCTATGACTGTGGTCCAGATTACAGGCGTGTCCTGCTTGTCACAAGAGTACGTTCAGTGCCATTTCGTCACATAAGGCGAGGTATATTGCGATTCAACGTGATTATTGCGTAGCTTAACGTTCGCTAGGAAGACTGAAAGATAAGGATACGTACATGGTTTGCATGGCAGGGGGACACATGATTGGCCGCTGGGCACGCTTGATACGATGTGTGGAGTGTACGAACGATAACATCGTTCAAGTGACGACATAGAGGGCGACGGGACGGCGTACAGAACGGGGCACTGATGCACCTGCTGGCATCAGTGCCCCGTTCTGTACGCCGTGTGTCGCTGATCTGACTGGGTGAGCGCGCGATGTGGAGGATGGCCCCACCCTCTTTCAGGCGACGCCTCAGAGCGTGACGCCTTTCTCGGCCAATGCCTCTCGTACCTGGATCGGCGTCATGCCATCGATCGACCGGCCGATCTGTTCCTCCACCTTCACCTTGTTGAACCCCTGCGGACGTGCCACCCGCCAGAACGCCGTCCACGAGTAATCTTCCAGCGCCGGCTCCCGCTCAGGTTCGGCTGGGTTCGAGGGAGCTGACGCAGCGGGGCCCTGACCAGGTCGCGAGTCGTGAAATTGAGGGAGGTTCGGGAGCGGAGCGTCGTCTGGCGGATTGGGATTGGCCGACGTCGGACGCCGCCGAAGGTTTGCGCGACGCATCGCATCGACCACCGAGGGAGGTTGGGCGGTAGATGATTCAGGCGTCTGCGACGATGCCGGTGATGCGGATGTTTCCTGCGTCGGTGGCATTGCTTCCAGGTCTGCCTCCAGATCTGGCCCTGGGTCGCTCCCCTGCTCGTCGTCGAAATAGTCCTCCTCGTCATCCGGCAACCTGCCGGCGTCAGAGGTCACGGGCGAGACCTGCGGGGCCTGCGAGATCGGCGATTCCCGCATCGCCGGTACGTCTGATACCGCTCGCGGCGAGCGTGGAGGTGTCGAGACTTCTTGCGTCCCGTTGGCCTCCGCGACGATGATGGTGTGGCCGAGGATGTCCAGCGCGCGTCCGATCGCACGTCTCTCGGTCTCTTCCAATGCCGATGTGTCGCCGCTGGCTTCTGCATGGCTACTGGCAGTCGCCCCGGTTGGAAGCGTGATCGTGGCTCGCACAATGGCGTGCCCGCTGGTCCCATCCGCTCGCGACACCAGTTCCGTCACGATCTGCGCATCCGGGTAATCGCGCCGCAGCAGCATGATGCGGAGGAGCGCGGCGTCATCTCCCTGCCGTGCGCCGGGGTCGGAGCGGAGCAGGGTTTGCAGTGCGTGCCCGGCGTCGAAGCCTGCATCGAAGGCGGATGTCAGGACGGCAGGAATTCGGTCGGATGATGCATGAGAGTCGGTCACGGCCTGTGGCTCCATCGAACGAGAGCATCAGCGACGCGGTTTTCATGCGCGGTGATGCGAGGTGAGTCGTGCCGCCAGTATACCGGAGCGATCTGATGCGACACGCCGGGGAGGAAGATTGCACATGGCACCTCCGTTCCCAGGCGGGATGCATGCAGCGCACCATCACGCCGATCGACACACCCACACGAACGAGCTGAACGCGATTGGTTCTTGTCTTGCAGTCTTCAGGGATCGTTGCTGAGCTTATGAGCCCGGTGACGCGGCTGCGCACCTCCTTCGACGTTGCTCGGCGCCGCTGCGAGGACAGGCTCGCGGTGTGTAGCTACGGAGCAGGCAGACATCCAGATAATCGCCGAGAGATCGCGCACCGGCGCGCGAGGCTGACAGATCGAATTGCAGGGGAATTTCCGATCGACAGCGTCTGTTCAGGATTACTTGTCGATCTTCACCAAATCACCACCTGTTCTTCAGGTTCCGTTCAGATTGACGATCTAATCTTGATTCATGGAAAGACGAGATCCCTTCCGACATCCTTCACAGTCTTTCTGACATTCCTCCCCCACCCCAGGCAATCGGCGGCTGTCCAAATGGATAGCCGCCGATTGTTTTGTCTTTTCGGTCACGCGCACAATCGGCTCCTACAGGGAGAAGACCCGCTAGTGCTGTCGCCAGTCGGCAAGCACGATCTGCTCACCCATTTCCACCGAGAGCCTAGCTGCCAGCGCGACCTCGAGTGCCACATGGGACTCCGCGGGTGTGCCGCGATTTGGCTTGACGCCAGATCGGATGCTCTCTATGAAACAGGCAATCTCGTTTTCGTAGGCATCCGTCTGGTCGACTCGATCCGTTCCGGGTCTCCCTCGTTGCGATACACCATCAGGGAGTTCGTGCCGCCGCTGACCTCAACCGAGCGACCTCCTGCCTGGAAGTGGTATTCCACCGCTCCACGCTCGCAGAGAATCTCGAATCGCGACGAGAAGGGATACGAATCCGGCATCACCATCCCACCGTCCGTGATTCCGGAGGCGTCGTTGTAGCCAATCAATACCTGGCTCTGGTCCAGCCCGTTCGAACGCGGGTTGAGAATGCCCCGAGCCGCGACGGTTTGCGGCTGGCCGAAGATCCAGTTGAGCACATCAAAGTCATGCACCATCTGATCGACGATCGCCCCACCGGTGAGATCGCTCTGCGCAAAAAGCGGGGACCATTCCGGATACGCCTGCCGCCGGCTCGCGAAGCCTGATATCGGGCGTCCCAGTTCTCCGCTGGCGACGAGACGCTGCAGCGCGACGTACTCCGGCCAGAAGCGCAGTACATGCGCGATCATGACGATCTGGCTGGATGCCTCCGCCACCTCGACGATCGCCTTTGCATCTTCGCGCGTGAGCGCCAGCGGTTTCTCGAGCAAGGCATGCTTGCCAGCCTGCAGCACAGCCTCGACCATCTGGCGATGTTCGGGGGTGGGGAGGCAGATATCGACCGCATCGATCGATTCATCGCGCAGGATGGTTTCGATCTCCGCGGTCCAGACACTGCCGACCTCTGCGGCCAATGGTTCGGCCCGATTCCCGGAGTGCGCGTAGATCGCAGCAATCTCGACATCCGGGATCTTTTTGTAGGCCCGGGCATGCGTACTGCCCATGAATCCCGCTCCGAGAATCGCGACGTTCACCTTGGCCATTCCTGATTGTCCTCCAGAATCTGCTGCGATTGGTTCGATCACGTTGTGCCGCCTGGTCTCCGCGTCCCAGAGGCCAGCGACGAGTCCAAGTCCAGTTCCTGTTCGGGAATGAACCGCCGCAGGAACGCGTACGAATTCGTCAGCCCCTGCTGGACAGTCTCGAGACTTGTCCAGGGCTCGCCCTGGTATTCCAGTTCGACCGGGCACGGTCCCCTGAAACCCGCGTCCTCAAGCGCGGCAAAGATCGGCACGACGTCGATCTCGCCGGTGCCGATCTCCGGAAAGTTCCAGACGCCGGAGCCACCGATCTGGTCCTTCACGTGGAGATGGGTCGTTCATGCCGCCGCCGAGAGGATATCCTGTTCCGGTCGGACGCCTCCATAGAAAATCACATTGGCCGTGTCGTAGTTGATGCCCACGTTTGACCGATCGATCTCTTCCGCCAGCAATGCAGAGAGTGCTCCCGTCGCGGATACCCCGCCATGTGTTTCGAGGCATATCTGCAATCCCAGTTCGGCGGCTTCATCGGCGAGCGGACGAATCAGATCCAGGAACGCCGCCCGTTGCGCATCGAGCGATCCCTCCGAAGAGGCGTCGTGACCCCCCCGTACTGGTCGTGACGTACCGGATACCGAGTGCATGCGCGATCCGTAGCGCCTTGCGAAACCCGTCCGCGCCTTCCTCGCTGGCGAGGTCGGAATGACCGCTGAGGCTGATGGCGGTTAGTCCATACAGATCGAGCAGCGCCTGGACGCGAGCCAGTTCCGCCTCGTCAGCGTCGCGCGGCACGTGCTCGGTCCAGCCCGGAACAGAAACGAACTTGACACTGGTGAACCCGGAACCGGCGATCCCGGCCAGAGCTTCTTCCAAAGAATAGGTGTGATACGTGTTCGTGGACACTGCCAGACGATCAGCCATTGTTGTTGCTCCTTGCGAACGACGTATCGATCATGTCGCCTGCCGACCCGTTCTGATCGGGCCCGTGCACAGGCGTCTCCAATCGGATTCCTTATACCACCGAAGCCAGGTCACAAGGCTGGAATCCGCCACGGGTGGGACGTGCCCGTCCGATCCCGACGTGCGCGGCATGTGTCGTTCAGGCGGGCAGATGGGAAGATGGGGATAGGGGGATAGGGGATAGCGAGAGATTCAGCAAACGCTCAGCGTCGATTCAGGAAGCGTTCACCTGCAGCACTTACCATTGCACGTGTGAAGATCGAAGGGAGGCCACTTCTCCTCCCCCCACCCCAACCTCCCTCGATCGATCACATCTCTCCTCCCCCAGTGATGCAAGCGGCGGTGCTCACCATTCCGAGCCCGCCGCTCGCTCGCTCTCCGCTTCCATGTTCGTATCTGACTCGGCCGGAACGTCACCTCGAGGACAATTCCCAGGCATTTTTCGCTTCAGCAAAATTTCAGCTTGGAGTCAGGTAACCTTCACGAACAGCCGCTAATATTGAGGAAGTGAAGAGCGACGAGGGTAATGCCCACACATCCCTCACAAACATCGATCTTTCACATCTCTCCTCCCCCCACTGACGCGAACGGCGGACTCATTCATGAGTCCGCCGTTCGCTTGTTCCGCTGATGGCTTCCACGTTCTTCCGCGCGCTCTCGCCCTCTGGCGCTCCCCGGCGCTCCCTCGCAAGCGCTCCTCCCAGTCGTCCCGGGCAACGTCGGAGGATAGCTTCTTTCAGGGATCGTGCCTGATCGAATCGTTCGGTATCGCGGAGCGTTCTTCGACAGAACGTTCAGGAGAGGGATTTCTCGACAAGCCCCGGAGCTCCGGAGCTCCGGGGCTGCGGAAACGACGAACGCGGGACGACGGCAAAAAGCAATGCGCCGGACCCCGTCCCGTCGCTCATCCTTGCAGGCTCACCGGACCAAGGTGCCGCGTGAAGAACTCCACAACGGCATCTCCTGTTCCAAAGGGGTCGTCATTGCCCGGCAGCATCGGGCTCTGGGCGCCGTGATTCACCCCCGCCATTGGAATCAGCGTGACCTCGTTGCCCGCCCGCTTCATCGCGTCGACCAGCAGCTCCGCCTGATGAAACGGCACGACATCATCGATCGTTCCATGCAGTATGAGCGACGGTGCATCTCCCGTCTGCACGAGAACGGCCGGGCTCGCGAGCCGCACGAGGTCTGGACGAGATTCAAGCGACCCCCATGAGCTGTGTGATCGGTCCAAAGTCGGACTCTTCCAGGGCATTTCCGTTCAGGTCGAGCCACGGGGTGGTGAAGTCGGTCGGCGGCGAGATTGGCACCACCGCCTGCACGTTCGAGGAACATCCCGGAGACCCACTCGCCCCCTCGAGTTCTGAACGTTCGGCGTGGAGACCGGCCATCGCCGCCAGATGGCCTCCGGCCGAGTGTCCCCACACGCCTATCCGCGCCGGATCGATCTTGAACTCGCCGGCATGGGAGCGTAGGAAACGGATCGCGGCTTTCACATCGTGGATCTGGGCCGGAAACGGAGCCACCTGACTGAACCGATAGCTGATCGTGACCGTGAAGAATCCCAGCCTGGCCAGCATGAGGTTCGGCACGTAGCCAGAGCTGCGATCGCCTTCCAGCCAGCCCCCGCCGTGAACGTAGACGATCGCCGGCCGCGGCGCATCGCCCGGTGCCTGCGGCCGAAGAATATCGAGGAAGAGCGGAACACCACCACCCTCACCATACTGGACATCGGTTTCGAGACTGAACTGCTGGGTCATGCGCTCGTCGTTCCTTCCGGTGCGTTCCACTCGCCGCCGCGCTGCACGTCGCGCTGCACGTCGCGCTGCAGGTACCAGATCCACCCACCAAACATGAACGTCTCGAGCTCGTTCGTGAAAAATGGATCGAGCTCTTCTCGCAACCAGGCGGAGATACTCTCGACGGTTTCCGACCCCTCCTCAATGCGAGCGATGAAGTTGCTTTGGGTAAGGAAATAGACGACCAGGTCGTCGCGCGAGAGCATGATCGGATTCGTGTACGTCTCTCGTGCGACAAAGCGAAGTCCGTGCGCAAGCGCTTCCTGGTCGGTGAAGGTGTCCGGGTAGCGCGGTGGTGTCGTGAACCTGGCGTAGAGGGCGTTACGGCACCACTCGTGAAAGGCGGGATTCCCAATCATCTCGGCACGGAAGCGGTTGCTGATGACGAGCATCCAGCCGTCCGATCCCAGGATGCGATGGACTTCCGGGAGAAAGCGACTGCGATCGATCCAATGCAGCGCCATCGTGACCGTGACGAGATCGATGCTGTGATCGGGGAAGGGCAGCGTTTCAGCCGGGCTCAGAAGCCAGCTGACATTTGGCAGGTTCGGGGTCTGGGAAAGCATCTCCGGCGAAATGTCCGTACCGACGACACGATCGGCAAGCTCGATCAGCGCGACAGTCGAATTGCCGGTTCCACAGGCGACATCGGCGGCGAGGGCCTTCTTTCGCTCTCCGATGATGGCGCGAATCTGGGGAAGCAGGATCTGATGGAAGCGCGGACGACCGTGCGCATAACGTTCTGCCGCGGTTTGATGGGAGAAGTGCAGGGATTGCGGGGACGACGGAGACACGTGAGACATGAGGTTCCTCGTGAACGGCGAGATGCGAAATCGATCATGTATCGATCAGTATCATGCATCCAAATCTGCGTGAACGCGAGAAGGGATGACGCATGACCGTTACGAAACACAAGGCCTTCGCCTATATCACCAGTGGGACGACCAGTGGGACGACCAGAGGAATGAGACTCCTGCTGCTGGCCCATCCGAACCAACCTGAGGCCGGTTTACAGGTTCCTGCGGGGACGATGGAACCCGGTGAAACGCCAGAACAGGCTGTCCTGCGTGAAGCAAGGGAAGAGACGGACCTGGAACATCTCATCCTCGTTGAACTCATCGGCCGTCAGACCTATGATGCCCGTACGTGGGGACGCGATGAACTCCACGATCGCTGGTTCTTCCACCTGCGATGTGAGCAGACGACCGCCGAACGCTGGAGCACGACGGAAGAGTCACCATCGGATGGGGATGAACCGGTCGCATTCGAGCTTTTCTGGGTGCCGTTGGACCAGACGTTTCCTGCACTGATCGCCGATCACGACCGGTACGTGACGAACCTGATCAGGGCTCTTCAGAATTGGCGGTAGTGTCAGTCACTCCTTGCCACGACCCGACAGATCCTCGCTCATCCGGTAGAGACCCGCCATCAGGCCACCGTCGACGTTGAGTGTCTCGCCGGTGATCCAGTTCGCCTGCCCGGAACACAGGAAGAGCGCTGCGTTCGCGATGTCCGATGGCTTGCCCACCCGGCCGAGCGGATACCATTCCTTGAGGGTATCGAGTGCGTCTGGTTCCACAAGCAGCCGCCTGTCCCAGATGGGGGTCTGGATCGTTCCCGGGCAGATGCAGTTGGCGCGGATGCCGTCTCGTCCGTAGCGCATGGCGAGATTCCGCGTGAGGTTCATGAGCCCGGCCTTGGCGGCGCTATAGGCTTCCTCGCCAAGACCCGTCAGCCCGTTGACCGAACTGATCGTGAGGATAACGCCGCTCTTGCGTGCGATCATGGCCGGCAGCACCGCACGGGCGCACAGATATGTCCCCTTCAGCACGATGTCGAGATTGCGGTCCCACGTCTCTTCGTCGATCGTCAGGATATCCGTGCCGTCGGACAGGCCGGCGTTCGCCACGAGGAGATCGATCTGGCCGTAGCGGCTGGTCGCGAGTGCGATCGCGGCGTTCACCTGCGCGGCACGCGACACGTCCATATCGATCGCGAGACCACTGCCACCGGACGCCTCGATCAGACGGATGGTTTCCTCTGCGAGGGGGAGATTCCAATCGGCAGCGACGATTGTTGCGCCCTCGGCAGCGAACCGCTCGCAGATTGCCCGTCCGATCCCGGACCCACCACCGGTCACGAACGCTACTTGCCCATCCAGTTGCATCTGTCGCTCCCGCTCATATCCCGAAATCCGGCGCATGACCCTGGACCCCGCGCGTTGGTCGGCACACTATCGCATGGGGAATGCGAACGGTCGATGGCGCGTCGGTGACACAGAACCCTGCGCTTTCGTTGAAAGCGCAGGGTTCTCCATTCATTCGACGGCGCTTTCAGGCAGTTGCCGGGATGACAGGAGAAAGCTTCCATCCAGACAAACTGAGGATCAGAATACACTCCCGGATGGACGTGCGTTCGGAGATACGGTGCAGTCCTACGTGGCGGGTTCTTCTTCCCAACCCTGATGCAGGGCCTCGGTTTTGGTGAGGTTGAGATAGACGTCGTCGGAATACACGTCGTCGATCGCAGCTTTCGGCACATACAAGTCGCTTGGATGAAAAAACCCAACCTCGACCACGATATACGTCGACTCGACATCGACGATCTCGCCGACCTTGTGACCGCAGCAGCCGATCACATCGCACCCGGTTTCAAAAGTCCATTTCCTGGAATCGTGATTGGGAATCGACCCCGCCTCACCGGCACGCATTGTGCCCGCAGGGGGAACCGGTGTTTCGTGCTCGACGCCAAGATGATCGTTGAGTTCGGCAGACGCCGCATCCTGTGGCTCGGCGTCTTCCCAATGAGCGTTCTGATTGTCACCGCGTTTGCCGATCACCGGCGTTCTCCTGTTGCACTCGTCGCAACGTGCGGGCCTCGATGCCCTGTATCTCGTCCCGTTCTCACGTCGCGCCAGCTGGGGTCATGAAGGCAAGTGTGACTGGCGCACGGCGATAGAGTGTGCCATAGATCAACGTCATCTGTATTGCGGTGGTGGCGTTTGGTCCCGGTGTACTGGATCCCGAGGATATTAAAAACGCGCGTAATCTGGAAAGGGACTCGATCCCAGCAGCGGCAACGCCCACGCGCGGAAGGCATCGGTAATCGCCATGCCATCGGCGGCGATGAACTCGTCGGGCATCGTTCGTACCCGGTTGGCGACGAGCTCGACCGGTGCAATGCCGATTGTCGTGTCATAGGGCGAATCGGTCGTGCGCACGAGGGTCGTCATGCAGGCCGTTCTTCCTGCCTCGATATAGCCGACGGCTGCCGCGCCCAACCGATACGCCTCGTCGAGATCGATCTCGGAGGCCATCGACATCGACATCCGGGCAGCGCTTCCATACTTCTCGAAACGGGCGCGACGTCCCAGATGTTGTGTCACGAGTCTGGCCAGGACGGCGCCGGTGCTTGGAAAGTACGCGTGCCCGAATTCGTCGACATACTCTGGCTTGCTGCCCTCGCTGCCGCCGAGATGGTTTCCACGTGCATCTCGCAGCGTCTCTGGAACGATCACGACCGACCAGCCTCGGCGTTCGATATCGCCTCGCACCGTCTCCAGTATCACCTCCGCAGAGACCGGAGGTCGTTCCGGCAAAAGCACATGAGGCGCGAGGTCATCGGCCCGTTCCTGATCGGAGAACCCGAGCGCCCCCGAGGCCGCCACCCAACCGGCATCCCGGCCCATGACCTCGATGAACTTCACGGGATACAACCTCGGAGCGGCCAGCGTATCGTAGGTCGCATCGCGCACTGCGTTGGCCAGGAAGCGTGCCAGCGACGGATAACCGGGACAGTGATCGGTTTCCGGGAGATCGTTGTCGACCGTCTTGGGGACGGAAATGACCTGCAGTGCCTGCTTGCGGTCTTTGGCGTGGATGGCAAGCCGATACGCCGTATCAGCGGAATCATTGCCGCCGATGTAGATCATCGCCGTGATGCCATGCTGTGCCAGCACGTCGAGCGCGCGGTCGAGGTCGTCGTCCTTCAACTTGTAACGACCGGTGCCCAGAGCCGAGGATGGCGTTCTCCGCACGCGGTCGAGCGTCGATCGAGGCTGGTTTCCGAGATCGAGGAACGCTTCCCCCAGCAATCCCTCAATGCCATTGCGCATGCCGAGAATCCTCGTATAGCCTGCCAACGCACGCGCCGCATCGACTACCCCGATCAGACTGGCGTTGATGACAGCGGTCGCACCACCGGACTGGCCGACGAGCATGACGGGACCTTGGGGAGCGGCGGAGAGGGGAAACGACGTCATGTTTTCCGGGAGTCCTTCCATAAAGGATGCGAATGCTTGTCCTGTTACCGGCGAACGTCGCATCACCGTGGCTGGCTGGTCACGGCGAGACATCGAGAATAGGGATCTGTGGGAGGGCACGCAGCCGCGCAACGAAATCGTTGCCGCTGGCGAGATGGGCATGCCACTGATCTGGCTGAAAAAACGCGACTCGCAGCGCATCAACCGGCAGATCGAGCACATACGATACGCGTTGCTGTGCGACGTCAAGCTGGTCCAGCGAAAGGTCGCCGACCAGTAGCAGATAGGGAGGTTCCGTCGCTTCAGGTGGCAAGGGGCCAGCCAGCGCGGCAATGTGGAGGCCCTGGCCAGTCAAATCGGTGAGGGCCATGCTCAGCATGACCCCAGGTTCGAACACGGAGCGAACAAATGCGATCAGCGCATTGGCCGGTGGGAACGCATGATTGATCTGATAGCGGCGAGAGCCCTGGACCGGGCGTCCATGCAGAATGCCGAGCCGTTCGAGCTTGTAACATTCATGCTGGACGCTACTGACAGAGATGCCGAGACCACGCGCGATTTGCGTCAGCGAGAACGCCTGATCGTTCCGCGCGATCAGGTAGGGCAAGACGTGCGCCCGAACGCGTGACGAGAGGACCTCCGACAGATATCCAATCGGGTCTCGCGGTCGCGGCAGAGCAGGATCTGTGTGCCCTTCTACCATGCTGACGTCTTCCATCCGCTGCGCACGGGTCATGCTCCTCTCGCTCGTCGACGCTCGATCCTGATGGATCATCCTAGCATGCTCGCCGCAGCGCGACGGCAGCGCGACGGCAGCGCGACGGCGAATGCATCGGCTGGCGCGTCCGGTGGGTGTGTCTCGAACGGCTGCATCTGGAGATTTGATCCGGTTTCTTCTAAAATAGAAAGGCCATGTGCGCGATGTGGCTCCGCTCCACCGTCGATGCGGCAAAAAGGGAAGCGGGCCGAAGGAAAGCGTCGCCGATTTCGAGGTCTGGAGGACCCAATTAGTACCACTTTAGGGCTCGTTGCCGTCGTTGCGCTTGTCTTGGCAAACGGCTTCTTTGTTGCAACCGAGTTCGCCCTCGTTTCTGTTCGTCGCACTCGCATACAACAACTCGCGTCTGAAGGAAATCGCCGTGCAATCGGGGTGCTCGACCTGCTCGACCATCTCGATACGTACATCGCGGCAACTCAGCTCGGAATCACGATCTCCAGTCTGGCACTCGGTTGGATCGGCGAACCTGCGGTCGCTACTCTCCTCCACGGGGTGATCGTCCTCCTGCCATTCACGGTCGGGCCGACGACGTTGCACGCGCTCTCGTTCGTCATCGCCTTCTCCTTCGTGACCTCCCTGCATATCGTGATCGGTGAGTTGGCGCCGAAGAGTCTGGCGCTTCAGCGTTCGGAAGCGACCGTGCTCGCGGTCTATCGTCCGATCCACATCTTCCTCGTGATCTTCCGTCCGGTCATCGGTGCGCTGAACTGGGTCGGTAACCAGGTCGTGAAACTTGCCGGTATCCAATCCGCCTCCGGTCATGCCCTCGTGCAATCCGCCGAGGAGCTGATGCTGGCCGTCGACGCGAGTCGAGAGGCCGGTCTGGTCAACCAGACTGCGCACGACATGGTGGGACGGGCGTTTTCGTTTACCGACATGCAGGCACGTCATGTGATGGTGCCGCGGACGGAAGTCACTGCGCTGCCACTCGATGCCACGCTCGACGATGTTATCCAGATCGCATCGCAGACATCGCACACGCGACTTCCTGTTTTCGAAGGGGATAGCGACCATATCGTCGGTATCATCAAGATCAAGCGACTGTTGCCACTCTTCCTCGACCGCGTACACGCCACGGCGACCGCCGATGCGGTAACCACCGGTGGCCAGGACAACGCTCCCGAAGCCGACCGTGCGGCGCAGAAGATCGCGCAACGCTTCGACATTCGTGATTACATGATGGAACTGATGCTTGTGCCAGAGACCTTGGCGGCGTCGGAAGTTCTTACCAGCATGCGCGAGAATCACGTCCAGATGGCGGTGGTGATCGATGAGTACGGTGGTACCGCTGGGATCGTGACGTTGCAGGATATCGTTACGCACCTGATCGGACGGATCCAGGAAGAAGAAGACCTGGATGAGACCGATGGGATTGGTCCCGATGGGGTGCTGCATTTCGATGGCTTGACCAGCCTGGTCGAGCTTCGCGAGCGGCATAACGTCGATCTGCAGAACGAGGAGTATGCGGTCGAGACACTCGGGGGGTACGTCTTCTTCTTCCTCGGGCGTGCAGTACAGGTTGGAGATGAGGTCCGGGCACCGGGCGGTCAGCTACTGATTGTCGAGGAGATGGACGGTCTGCGCGTCGCCCGCGTACGAGTGTTCAATCCTGGTTCGGGCGAAGATGGTGTTGACGAAGATGAGATCCGGAACGTCGCCTGATCGATCTCGAGAAAGTCATGGACGTGACTCGACAACCACTACGAAGCCTGGAACCTAAACCCGGTCGTCGCGAGCGGATCAGTCCCGCGGAATACGCGATCCTCGGCCTGCTGGTGGTCGTGCCGGAGGAGGCGGGCATGCATGGCTACGATCTCGGACGACGGTTCCACGACGGGCCGCTCTCCGAGATCATTCGGCTGGAGCCGGGCATGCTCTATCACTACCTGAAGAAGCTGTCGAAGGCCGGGTTTCTCTCGACCAGTGTGGAGCATCAATCGACTCGCCCGGATCGTCAGGATCACAGCCTGACAGAGGAAGGGCAGGGAGTATTCGATCGATGGTTGAACGCACCGGTGCATGCCACGCGCGATATCCGGCTGGATTTCCTGCTCAAGCTGTTCTTCGTCCGCCAGATCGACACGGAGTGGGCGCATACGCTTGTGCGTACGCAACGTGCGGTGATCGCCTCGCTCGTCGATTCGCTCACAAGGCAGCGAGAGGTGCATGGCGATGATCCCGAGGATCACGGTATCCGTCGGATCGTGCTCGACTTGCGCGTCGCGCAGACTGAAGCTGTTCTTGGCTGGCTCGATGCCCTGCCAGAGGCATCTGTACCATCTCCGTCATCCTGAGCCTGTCGAAGGATCTCTTCGAAGCCGGCGCCTCACGGCGCATTGGAGCAACGCGAGGGACCGCTTTGTGTGGATGCGTCACCCAACCTGATCCCTCCTGCATCGGGATGACGTGGAGAAGTCGACTCGGCAATTGATGCGTGACATACCACTGGACCAGTGCGTCCCTTGATTCCCAGAGAACAACCAAGACCATACATTGATAGTTACCTTCCGGCGCTCTCGTGCTCTGTCAATGCTGATTTGCTGGGACCGCTCATCAGCGAACGACGATCCGTTCCCGTCATTTCAGCAGCGCATCGGGCAACTGCGGCGGAGCGAAGTCGAGAGATCTCTCTCACGTTGGCTCAGCTATTGATGCTTGACACGGCACCAGGTCCGGTTGCTACATGCCGGAAATGCGAGAGACCATAAAACGACACGGTGTGGGGTGTGGGGTGCTCGCCAACAATCGCCTGAGTCTTTCGTGAGCGCCGCTGGTGGACGCTGGTCGACCTCCCTGAAGGCCAGACCGGCTGCGTCGCCGGATTGACCGGTGCCAGCTAGCTGGGCGACCGCCCATTCGGTGTCGTGAATCGGCAACCCGGAGCGCCGGACGACACGACAGACGTCATTCGTCGATCAATGCTGCACTCTCCACATCCGTCTGCCATCGGACGAGCTTCTCGGGATTGACGACCGTCGCGAGCTCGGCGACGCGGTCGTCGCGGATCGCGAGATCGACGACCCCGACGACCGCGCCGCTGGCCTCGACGATCAGTCCAGTCCGACCGTTTACCGGCGCGAGTCGCCAGGTGAAGTTCGATTCCTCCGGAACACCGTGGCGAATGAGGCCCGCCAGCAACCGGGCGACCCGGTCGACACCGTGGATGGATCTGGCGGCGGCGGAGACGAGACCACCGCCGTCCGACCGGGAGATGACGTTGGGGTCGAGCACCTCGGCCAGCGCCAGCAGGTCGCCGCCCATGCACGCGTGGGCGAACGCCGCGACGACGCGGTCGCGCTCTGGTCCGCTTGCCGAGTACCGCGGACCGGACCGGACATGGCGCCGGGCGGTCGAGGCGAGCTGGCGGCACGCCTCGGGATTGCGGCCGACGATCGTCGCGATCTCGACGAAGGCCAGGCCGAAGACATCGTGCAGGATCAGGGTGACCCGCTCGCCGGGGCTGAGCTGCTCCATGACCACGAGCAGGGCGATCGACACCGACTCCTCCTGGGTTACGGCATCGGCCGGGTCGCCGGCCGCCTGGACACTCGCGGTGCTCAACAGCGAATCGATCCGGCCGGGCAGGGGCTCCGGCAGCCAGATGCCAGCGTACTGTTCCCGCCGTGCTCTCGCCGACCCCAACTGGTCGAGGCAGAGCCGGCTGACGACGCGGGTCAGCCAGGCGAGCGGCTTCCGGATCAGGGCACGGTCACCATCCGGAAGTTGCTGCCAGCGGATCTGCCCTTCCTGGATCGCGTCCTCGGCATCCTGCGCCGAGCCAAGCAGACGGTAGGCGACCCCGAACAGGTGCTGGTACTCGGGATCGCCGGGCACGAAGGTCATCGTGAGAGCTCCGGTTCATGGGTCGCGCGGGTGGAAGGGCCAGCGAAACCAAGCATGGCGCTCGGCCGGCGACGTTCGTTCCGCATAACGGTCACAGTGTAGTGGCAGACGCGCTCTTTGACCCACGCGCCCGCAGGTCCCGGAACGATCAACCGCCGGGGCGTGTCGTCGGCGTGCACCAGCTGCATCAGCCCGCGATGACGTCCAAGGCTGATACACTGGCCGGCGTAGCCGAGCGATAGGGGTTTCACGTCCGTCCCCCGGATCCGAGCCAGGATCGTGTCGGCAGCGTGCCCACCAAGCGGCACGGCGGCCGCGCAGCTCATCCGCAGGTGACGGCCGATGGCATCGGGAATGACGATTGCATCACCGGCGCCAACGATGTGCGGCGAGTCGATGCTGGTCAGTGTCGCATCCAGGCGGAGTCGCCCGATAGCGTCGGTCGCGAGGCCGCTCCGAAGGGCCAGATCCGGCACCGTGAAGCCGACGGTCCAGACGCAGGCGTCGAACGCTAGCTGGCGGTGGTCGGCGAGGTCGAGCCGGCCAGCCGTGATCGACTCGACCTGAGCGCCTTCGATCACCTCGATCCCAAGCCAGCTCAGGACCCGTTTGACGTTCCGCCGGCCCGCGTCGCTCAGCTTCGCCACGACCGTCCCGCTGGTCACGAGCGTCATCGAGAGATCGGGGCGGCGCTCGGCCAGCTCGGTGACAACCTCGACGCCCGTCAACCCGCCGCCGACGACCGTGACGAGGGACCCGGCGGCCAGCCGGGCGATCATGTGGCGCGCCCGGTCGGCATCGTCGATGCCGGTGAGCGGCACGGCGTGGTCGCGAACGCCAGGGACCGCGACGGCCGACTTGCTGCCGACCGCGTAGACCAGCGTATTGTAAGGGATCGGGTGGATGACCCCGTCGCGCTCGACATCGACGACCCGGGCATCGGGATCGATTAGGATCGCCGTCCCGGCCACGAGTTCCGCCTCCTGGTGCAGGATGTCGGACAGCGGGAAGGTGGCAGAGGCGACCGTGCCAGCCGCGACCTCGTGCAGCCGGATCCGTTCGACGAAATCCGTCCGCGGGTTGACGACCGTGACCCGGACCGACTGCCGCTCGGCCAGCGTCCGCGATGACAGGATCCGGTTGGTGGCGATGACGCCAGCATATCCGGCTCCGATGACGACGACCTGATGTGACGACGAGTGATCCGGACGTGATTTGAGTGTTCCGACTGCCATGGCTGCACCTCATCTCGCTGTGTTGGGCAAATCAGTGTTGCCCTCAAAGGGATGACGATGCAGCCAAGAGAAATGTGAGGAATCGTGTGAGCAACTGACTTGGACGGATGAACGCCTGCTGGTCGCCGAAGAACGGCGATGCGGATAGGATGCACAAGCACCTCGATGAACTCTCCCTCAGGTAAATCTCTACCTGTACCTGCGTCAAACAGTAGTGCCGGTGAGCATAGGGGATGGCGAGAGACCGACCCTGCCAACCGACCCCTCCTGCGTACGGGGATCGGTGGGTTTTCCACGTCATCCCGTTCTCCGTTCCACCGCCATCCCGTCCTGCGCTGTCCAACTCGATGACGCCACCACGTCATCAGCAACGCACCGGAGCAACGCGAGGGATGACGGAAATGGGCTCGGGATGACGTGGAAAAGTGGTGCCGAAGCATTGACCTGCCGGACGCCCCAACTCTCACGCAAATGTGGGATCGTCGACGATCAACACGCTTGTCTAACGTTCCCCATTCACGTAGGGTACGCAGTGGTTAGCCGATCTTCACTTCAGGCATGACCAGATCGAGCGTGTTCGTCATGGCAGAACCAGAAAGCGACATATGAGTACGCAGTCATCAGATTTCAGATCGCGAACCCCGGCCACGCCGGCCACTTCGTCCGAGATGAGCGACCGACCGGTTCGGTTTGCCGTGGTTGGAACAGGCGGGATGGGCAGTCATCACGCGCACAACCTGGCAGCGATGCCCGAGGTCGATCTCACCTGGCTGGTCGATGTCGATCTTCCTCGTGCGGAAGCACTCGCGGCAAGCATCGGTGGAAAGCCGACCGCCTCGATGGAAGACGCCTTCGCTGCGGAGGACGTCGATGCCGTCCTGATCGCGCTGCCCACCTTCCTGCATCGCGAGGCGACCGAGCTTGCCGCCCGCTATGGCAAGCACATCTTCTGCGAGAAACCGATCGCTCGCACATCTGCGGATGGTGAGGCAATGGTCGACGCGTGTGACGCTGCCGGGGTGGTTTTCATGATCGGCCATGTCGTCCGGTTCTTCCCGGAGAATGCTCGCATCAAGGACATTCTCGACGCCGGGACGCTTGGCCGGATCGCGACCGTTCGTGCCTCGCGCACCAACCCCCCGGTGATGGAGCGCTCGCCCTGGTTCGCGGATGTCGAGAAGAATGGCGGCGTCGTGCTCGATCTGATGATCCACGAGATCGATACCTTGCGCTGGTATTTCGGGGAGGCCGAACGGGTCTTCGCCCATGGCTTGAGCTATCTGCCGATTCACACGTCCCGCGATTACACGATGGCCTCGATCCGGTTCCGGAGTGGAGAGATCGCCCATGTCGAAGCCAGCTGGGCGCATGCGACACATCGCACCTCGATCGAGATCGCCGGGCAGTATGGCATTGCCCGTTACTCGAGCGAGGACAGCGCGACCCTCGTGCTGGAACCGACCGCCGGGATCGACTGGAACGCCTCGCCGGGACCACGCACGCCGGGCCTATCCTATTTGCGTCCGACCGTGGCGGCCCCACATCTCCGGGAGATCCAGCACTTCGTCTCGTGCCTGCGGTCGGGCGAGCCGGTGCTGATCGACGGGGCGGAGGCGACAAAGACGCTGACGCTGGCGAACGCGGTGCTGGAATCGATGCGAACGGGCAAGCCACAGTTTTTCGATGAGGACGGCACGCTCGCGACGGCGTGATGAATGCCATGCGGTGAGGTCGATGAAGCCTCTGACATCGAGTCGACCCGTACGAAGGCCGTCCATGGCGGGTCAACACGGGGTCGACCCCTACGAAGACCGTGTAAGCGTGCAAGGGAATGATGATGACGGATGCAGTTGAGAAGGGGCCGGTGCGGATCGCGATTTTGAGTTTCGCGCACGGTCATGCGCATGGATACGCTACGTGTCTCGCGGCCAATCCACATGCCGAGCTGGTGCTGATCGCGGATGACAACGTGGAGCGCGGTCAGGCGGCGAGTCAGCTGTATGGAGCGACGTGGGTTGCCGATTACCGTGAGGCCGTCACCCGCGACGACATCGATGCGGTCGTCATCTGCAGCGAGAACGTCTACCACAAGGTGATGACGATCGCGGCGGCCGAGGCAGGCAAGCATGTCCTGTGCGAGAAGCCAATCGCGACCACCGTCGCCGACGCCCGGCAGATGATCGAGGCGTGTGCCAGGCACAACGTGAAGCTGCAGATCGCCTTCCCGGTGCGCTTCAACGCGACGACGATCGGATTGCGGGACGCCGTCAGGGCGGGCCGGATCGGCGAACCCCTGATCATCGCCGCCCGCAATCCGGGGATGTGCCCGCATGACTGGTTCGTGCAGCCGGAACTCTCCGGCGGTGGCGCCGTGATCGACCACACCGTTCATGTCGTCGATGTGTTGCGCTGGATGTTCGATACCGAGGTCACCGAGGTTTACGCCGAGGTCGATACGCGTATCTACGATATCCCGACCGACGATACCGGATTGCTGATGATGCGGCTGAGCAACGGTATTCCTGTAAGTTTGGACACGAGTTGGTCGCGACCCGCGAACAACCCGATCTGGGGTGGGGTCATGATCGAGATCATCGGTGAAACAGGTGTGCTGTCACTCAGCGCCTTCAATAACAACATCGATCTGATCGAGGTTCAGGGGCCATCGAATACCCGCATTCCGGCCGAAGTAACCGGTGACCCGGAGATGGTTGGAGCGTTCATCGATGCGGTGCGCTTCAACAGTGATCCCACCGTGACGGGCGTCGACGGCTTGCGCGCGCTGGAGGTTGCACTCGCCGCCTACGAATCCGCGAAGACGCACGAGGTTGTGGCGATCGACCACGCCGCGGTCTAATTGCGTTTCGGAAGAAAGGGCGTCTGCACCCGAGCAGCTGCTCGACATAGCGTTGGGATGACGGTGCGGTTGGTGCTTGCGACGGGATCGCTCCTGCGAACTGATCCCTCGCGATGCTCCGATGCAGCTGCCGGGAGAGACGGGCAGAGTTGCCGTCATGCAAGGGAATTACCACTTGTCCGAATCTGGAGATCGCCGGTTGGGCAGAATGACCGGATCGGGCAGCACGAGCGTGCTACGGGTACATACCGAGGTGCGCATGAATGTCAGATCCCGGCCAATCGGAGTGACGCAAGGCGTTTATGATTTGTATACACAGGCGCGCGCGGAGTATTCTTCTCACGTTCAACCCAGAAGTTTTGGATGAGGTGCCCGTACGCTGGTGCAGGGAGCGTTGCTGAACGGTCCTCATGAGGACTCATTGCAGAAACATCGTTGATTGCCATCGAACGGTATGGATACTCGGGATCGATCGAGGTGGCTTGCCTGCGATCGAACGGTTCCGGCGATCTCCATTTGCGGAGAAGTTCGTACGCGGTGTCCGGGGTGATCAGTACGAGAGAAAGTACGGGAGTTTATGGCAGCAGTTGCTTCCCAACCGATTGCGCGAACCCAGACGGCCTCCACCGGCGTCCTGTCAGGAGCGAAGAAGTTCACCTCGAGTTTCCTGTTTCGCAGATTATTGCGAGCAGCTTTCACGATCTTTTTCGTCATCACGCTCATCTTCTTTCTCGTGCGGTTACTGCCAGGAAATCCAATCCAGGTCTACATCAACCAGCAGATGACGCAGTACGGGTATTCCTACGATCAGGCCCGGAACATGGCGCAGTCGCTCTTCTCGATCGACACCGACAAGCCGATGTTTCTGCAATATCTCGATTACCTCAAGAATCTCAGCCAAGGCAATCTGGGGATGTCCGTCAGCTCGCCGGGCACCACAGTCAGCTCGATCATCGCGTCGCGGATCTGGTGGACGGTCTTCAGTGTCGGGTCGGGATTGCTGATCGCCTTCACCCTCGGTGTGACCCTCGGGATGTTGATGGCCTACAAGCGCGGCAGCTGGATCGATAGCGCGCTCTCGAGCTTCGCGTCGCTCGCGACATCGATTCCAAATTATCTGGTGGCGATCCTGATTCTTACCATATTCGGTGTTTGGCTGGAGGTGTTGCCGTTCGTCCCGATGCGGGGCTCCATTTCGAGTGGCCAACAGATCGAGTTCAGTTGGACATTCCTCCTGGACGCGCTCTATCACGCCTGGCTTCCCATTTTCGTCTATGTCCTGACGTCGATCGGGGGCTGGATGCTGACGATGAAGAGCACCACCGTCGCCGCCCTGGAAGAGGATTTCGTGACGGCGGCGCGTGCGCGCGGCATTCCCGAATGGCGTGTTGCGATCTTCTATGTAGGACGAAACGCGATCCTCCCTCTGTTCACGAGTCTGGCGACCGCCATCGGTGCGGTGGTCGGTGGATCCCTGCTGATGGAGCCGATCTTCCAGTACAAGGGGTTGGGCAGCGAACTCTTCCGATCGATCCAGCAGCGGGACTACTCGGTGCTGCAGGGGATATTCCTGGTCATCACGATCTCGGTGGTTCTCGCCAATCTGATCGCGGATCTCCTTTACAGCCGTCTCGATCCGCGCATTCGAGCACAGGGGAAATAAGCAATGGTGCAGACCCTCGTCGATATGGAGAACCTGCCTTCGACAAACACCGACGTTGACAGGCCAGCGAATCGGGGAACGTTTATCAGAACGTTCGTTCAGCGCAACATGGTTGGGACGATTGGCTTTATTGTCTTCTTTGCGATCCTGATTCTCACGTTCATCGGTCCGTTTTTCATGGGGGCCAAGAATCCCACCGTCGTCGCCAATATCTACGCGAAACCATCATGGAACCATCTGCTTGGCGGCGACTTCATGGGCAAGGATATCTGGTATCAGATCGTGCATGGTGGGCGATCCCTGATTCTCGTCTCGGCCTCCGCGGCACTGATCTCCACGGTGATCGCCGTCACGTTTGGCGCGTTGGCGGCGATGATCGGTGGCTCGTTCGACGCCGCTGTCCTCATGATCGCGGATGTCTTCATCACCGTGCCGAGCATCATTCTGCTCGGTGTCCTCGCAGCCTACGTTCAACTGGACAACCTCTTCCTGCTTGCGCTGGTGCTCTCCGTGACCGCCTGGCCGGTGCTGCTGCGAGCGGTACGTGCCCAGGTGCTTTCGCTCAAGGAGCGGGAGTACGTCGAGGCCGCCCGGATGCTCGATCTCGGGACATCGCGGATTCTCTTCCGCGAAGTGATCCCGAACATGATGAGCTACATCGTGATCAACTTCGTCTTCGCGATGACCGGCGCCATCTACGGTCAGGTCGTTCTCTTCTTCCTCGGTCTCGTCCCGCTCGCAGGTGACAACTGGGGCTTGATGATCAATCAGGCCTATACCAAGGGTGCGGTCTTTTTCAAGGACAGCATGCTCAACATCATGGCACCGATCTTCATGATCTCCATCCTGCAGCTCTCGCTCGTGATGATCTCGCGGTCTCTGGAGGATATCTTCAATCCCCGCTTGCGCGAGGAGTAGCACCGCGCTTTCCGTGTCCCCGGAATGTTGTTGCATATCCCGCTATCGCGGCATCGTCAAGGTGAGCAGGTCCATGGGCTCAAACGAAGACGCACACAAATACAGACCAAGCGTGGCAGCGGCTGCCAAAAACGCGCTGCGGGGAACCGCCGAATCTTCGGCGGCAACGATGCTTTCGATTCGCAACCTGAGCGTCGAGTACAGGACCGGAGCCGGCTGGACCAAGGCGGTGCGAGACGTCAACCTGGATATCCGGCAAGGTGAGGCGATCGCCCTGATCGGCGAGAGTGGTTCCGGCAAGTCAACCCTCGGGTTCGCGCTGCTGCGGATGCTCGTCCGTACCGCACGGATCACCGATGGATCATCGGCCATCTATCGAGATAGCCATGGCAAGGAAACCGATCTCATCAGCCTTAAAAACAAGGACTTCCGGCGGATTCGCTGGAACGAGATCGCGATGGTGTTCCAGGCCGCGCAGAACTCGCTCAACCCCGTCATGCGCGTCGACGATACCTTCTACGAGACGGCCAACGCGCACGGAATGGGGAATCGACGCAAGGTGCGGGAACGCACGCTCGAATTGCTGCGGCAGGTTCAACTCGACGCCGAGCGCGTTGCCAATGCCTATCCCTTCGAACTGTCTGGCGGCATGCGCCAACGCGTTTCGATCGCGCTGAGCCTTCTGCTCGAACCGCAGCTGATCATCCTCGACGAACCGACGACCGCGCTCGACATCCTTACCCAGCGCGCCATCATCGATGTCATCAAGACGCTGCGTGACACCCTCGATTTCACCATGATCTTCATCAGTCACGACCTCTCCCTGGCGGCGGAACTCGCCGACCGGGTGGCGACGATGTACGCGGGTGAGATCGTGGAATACGGTCCGGTGCGGGACGTCTTCTATCAGCCGAAACATCCGTATACAGTAGGGCTGCTGAACGCCGTGCCGCCGATCGTTGGTGAGGAGTTCACGCCGTTGACGTCGATTCCGGGATCGACCCCGAACATGCTGAAGATGCCCTCCGGGTGCCCGTTTCATCCCCGATGCCCCTATGCAACCGAGATCTGTGTCCAGGAAAATCCACCGTTGATGGATCTCGGCGGTACGCATTTCGCCGCCTGTCACCATCACGACAAGGTGACCAGGGATGCCGCGGTGTGGGAGCAGATGGACGTCGCGGAAGTCGCCCTGTAGGGATCGCGAAGATGGGCGATCGTCAGGATTCAGGTAAAGGATTTCAGGTATATGGCCGAGCCGTTGATGGTTCTCGACAACCTGGTTCGCGAGTTCGATACGGGACGGGGGCCAATCACCGCCGTCGATCACGTGTCGCTCTCGCTCGATCCTGGGAATATTCTCTGTCTCGTCGGGGAGAGCGGCAGTGGCAAGACCACGGTCGCCCGCATGGCTGCCGGTCTCCTGCAACCTACATCGGGAAGTATTCGCTTCGAGGGACGCGACCTGAAGGACATGTCCAAGGCCGAGTTCAGGGAGTATCGCCGCGCGGTTCAGATCATCCATCAGGACCCGTATGCATCGCTCAACCCGGTGCACACCATCGGCGATACCCTCCGTGCGCCGCTGCTGCATCACAAGCTGGTCAAGGGCCGCAAGGAGGCGACTGCACGAGCCGCCGAGCTGCTGGAACTCGTCGACCTGCAGCCGGCGGAGAATTTCATCAACAAGTTTCCGCATCAGCTCTCCGGCGGTCAGCGGCAACGGGTGTCGATCGCCCGTGCGATGACGTTGAATCCACGAGTCATCATCGCAGACGAATCCGTGTCGATGGTCGATGTCTCGACCCGCGTCAGTCTGCTCAACACGATGCTCAAGCTTCGCAACGACCTGGGTGTGACCTTCCTTTTCATCACCCATGACCTCGCGGTCGTGAAATATTTCGCCTGGGAAGGCAATGTCGGCGTCATGTATGTCGGCAAGCTCATCGAACAAGGTCGCACGCCGCAGGTCATCGGCCGCTCCCTGCATCCCTACACGCGTGCCCTGGCGGCCGCCATCCCGGAAGCGGATCCCGATCTGACGCGCTCCAAGGAGAAGCTCCAGCTTCGCAGCCTTGACATCCCCAATCTTGCCAACCTGCCACCTGGCTGCGTGTTCAACCCTCGTTGTCCCTATTGGGAGCCGGGGCTCTGCGATGTCCAGGTGCCACCGCTGGTTGGCATTCGCGGGGGACGGGATGTGGCATGTCACCTTGTCGTCCGCAACATTCAGCGCGGAGGTGACGGGCTGGATCTGAGTCGTGGAGAGGATATCGCCGGTCAACATGCCGCCGATTGATTCACTGTGTTATTCCGGCATGAGATCAAACTGGAACGGCGATCCAACGGTTTAATGCGAAGGTCAGGCATTCTCACGTCATCGAGGCGGGAAGGAGGTCGTGCATCAGGTGCGCAGTGATGTATTATCACTCGTGTTCTTACGACATCCACCGAGCCTGCCGCACACGTCGAGTGGGCGAGCCAGGGTGGTGCCGGATCCACGTGATCTGTGCCACTGCGTATGGACAAGGTGGTTCTGAACACGTCGGAGTCCTGAAACGTTTCTGGCTGCATGCGCATGAGCATTCGGCCGTGGTACAGGAGAACATGATGTCAGAAGGTTCTGAAAAATTGACCGGGTTGAAAGACCAACTCGTCAATCGATCGCTCTCACGCCGCCGATTTGCCGGCGTCAGTGCCGGTGCATTCGCTGCGGCGATGCTCGGCGGCGCGGCGCTCCCATCAATGGGGCGTGTGGTCATGGCTCAGGATGGCGGCAAGGAGTTCCACTCCGCCTATCCGTATGAGGAGCCGCCAAAGGGACATTTCAACTCCTTCGTCTTGACCGGCAACATCATTCAGGGTCCCTTGACGGTCTATGGTGACCTCATCATCTCGCCGCTGGCCATGTTCTACTGGGCAACCCAGACGTGGGAGCCACTGCTGGCGACCGACTGGGCCTTCGTCAAATCGGGCGCCAGCGCCGCCACGCCAGGTGCCAGCGCCGTTGCCAGCCCCATGACCAGCCCGGCAGCGTCCGGCAGCCCGCTGGATGGCGTCTCCGCCGTCGCCGGCAAGGCGGCGATCGTCGCTCCCCCCGGTGCCGATACGTTCGTCGTCAAGCTCCGTGAGGGCGTGAACTGGGACGATGATACCCCTTTCACCGCCAAGGACGTCGTCGACACCTTCTGGTGCCTGCGTATCGTGTCCAACGTCGTCTGGAACTTCATCGACGATGTCCAGGCCGTTGACGACCACACCGTCAGTTTCCACATGTCCGTCCCGGCAACGGTCGTCGAGCGCTACGTGATTCGTGCCTCGAACCCGCGTCCGTCCTCGATCTACGCCGACTGGGCCCAGAAGGCCCGCGACCTCTTCGGGTCCGGCAAGACGATAGACGATCCGGAGGGCAAGCAGCTCCTCGATCAGTTCAACAAGTTCCGCCCGGACAAGGTGATCGCCACCGGCCCATACACGATCGACATCCCATCGATCACCGGCGCCCAGATGACGTTGCCGAAGAACCCGAAGGCGTGGAACGCCGACAAGGCGCTCTTCGACAAGATCATCAACTACAACGGCGAGACCGACACGATCACACCAGTCGTCCTTGCCAAGGAAGTCGACTACGCGACGCATGGCTTCGCGCCTGCCTCGACGGAGCAAATGATCGCGTCGGGTATCCGGGTTCTGCGTCCACCCACATACTCCGGTGCCGCGCTGTACATGAACTTCGGCAAGCTCAAAGCCGCGTTCGGCGACGAGAAGGTCCGTCAAGGGCTTGCGCACGCCATCAACCGCGACCAGAGCGGAACAGTGTCACTTGGTCCCTCCGGAGTGGGCGTCAAGCTGATGGCCGGCTTCTCCGACAACAGCGTTCCGCTGTGGATTCCTGATCCGAGCGTCCTGAATGCCTATGAGAACGACGCTGACAAGGCCGCCGCGCTTCTGCAGGAAGCCGGTTGGACCAAGGACGGCGACAAGTGGAAGACGCCGGACGGCAACGATGCCAAGTTCGAGCTTACCTTCCCGGCCGAATTCGCCGACTACTCCGCGACCGGCAGTGACCTTGCCGATCAGATGACGACCTGGGGGATCGAGACGACGCCGCGCGCGATCACGTATACCCAGCAGCTGGTCGACATGGACAAGGGCGACTTCGAGATGGGGATCGCGGGATGGGGCTCGTCCAGCAACCCGCACCCGCACTTCTCCTTTGTCACACCGTTCCTGACCCGCAACTACCCGATCGCCAGGAACAACGGTGGTCGCGGGATCGACTTCCCGCTCGAGCAGGACACGCAGGTTGCCGGCAAGGTGAACATCGAGCAGCTGATCACCGATAGTGCGCGTGGCCTCGATACCGAGAAGCAGAAAGCGCAGGTCACGACGATCGCCCAGGTCTTCAACGAACTGCTTCCGTGCATTCCATTGTACGAACGCTATGGCAACAACGCCGCACTCGAGGGTGTCCGCGTCAAGGCTTGGCCGGCGGATGACGATCCCCTGCTGAAGAATGCCTTCTACGCCGATGGCATTCCGACGTTGCTGATGTATACGGGCAAGATCGAACCGGTCTAGCCTTCGATCATCCGAATCGGATGCCGCGGCATTCTGACGACAGACGAAGCCATCTGCAGCAATGCAGATGGCTTTGTCACATTCCAGGAACGTCCGACTGACTTCTCTCCGAGAGTTCGGTGGTGGTCAAGCACCACCCGGCACGATCCGAGACTCCTGATCCATGATCAGGGGCTTGGCCTTGCGCACAGCAATCCACATCCCGTTTCCGGACAGAAGGTCCGTGATGTCCTGATGATCGTGCGCTCTCCCGGACAATGTTGCCAACTGCACAATCCGTTTATGTGCGCTATGAACAATATCTTTGTGAAAATATCAACAATTAGCATGATGCGAAGGGGAGGCCCTGTCCCGTACTCTTCCGTAGAGCGTTACGATATGGATTGAGCGCACATGCGGCTTGATCCTGCGAAGGCTATCTGTTCCGGACGAGCGGGTACCCGGATACATTGGTTGCCAGCACCCGAGCTGGCGGCCCGGATTTTGGTTGAGGAGACTCCGATCGTGGCAGATATGGCAATTCGCGAGGCGATACTTGGGGCACAACCGAACCCGGAAGAGATTTATGCAAAGATCGAGAGTGAAGGCGTTCGGTTTATCAATCTTCAGTTCACCGACGTCATGGGTATCGTCAAGAGCGTGACGATTCCAGCGTCGATCTTCTCCAATATCGTCGAAGGTGGCCAGTGGATCGACGGTTCGTCGATTGCCGGATTCACGCGCATAGCCGAATCCGACATGTTCCTCGTGCCGGATCTCTCCACCTTTGCCGTTATTCCTTGGGAACGAGGCGAGTTCACAACAGCGCGTGTCATCTGCTGGGTCCACAACCCGAACGGCGATCCGTTCCCGGGCGATCCTCGTGGCGTGCTCTATCGTCAGCTCGAGAAACTTGGCGAACTGGGGTTCACCTTCAACTCCGGCCCGGAGCTCGAGTTCTTCCTGTTCGCCCGCGATGGCGACAGCATCGGCCCATTGCCGCATGACCGCGGCGGGTATTTCGATCTCTCCACCGACCTTGCCTCGACCGTCCGCAAGGACATGGTCGTCGCGCTGACGGAGATGGGGATCGATGTCGAAGCCAGCCATCACGAAGTCGCGACCGGCCAGCACGAGATCGACTTCGAGTACGGCCCGGCCCTGCCGACGGCTGACCGAGCCGTCTCGTTCAAGTACATCCTGAAGGCGATCGCCCAGAAGCACGGGTTGCATGCGACCTTCATGCCGAAGCCGATGGAAGGCATCAACGGTTCCGGGATGCACGTTCACCAGAGCTTCGGGTTCATCGACAAGAGCAAGGGCAAGAACGCCTTCGTCGACGAGAGTGATCCATACGGCCTGTCGGAGATCGCCAAGCAGTTCATTGCCGGTCAGTTGAAGCATGCCAGGGGTCTGGCCGCCGTCATCGCACCGCTCGTCAACTCCTACCGACGACTCGTACCTGGCTTCGAAGCGCCGGTCTACGTCGCCTGGGCTCGCACGAACCGCTCGGCCCTGATCCGCGTGCCGGCCATCCGCGCCGGAAATGTCAATGCCACGCGCATCGAGCTGCGCTGCCCGGACCCTTCCTGCAACCCGTATCTCGCCTTCGCCGCGATGCTCGCGGCGGGTATGGACGGGATCGAGAACAAGCTCGAATTGCAGGATCCGGTCGAGGAGAACCTCTACCATTTCACCGACGAGGATCTCAAGCGACGCAACATTCCAACCCTGCCAGCAACGCTCGGCGAGGCTGTCCAGGAGTTGCAGAAGGACGAGGTCGTTCAGGCGGCCCTGGGCGATCATGTCTACGAGCGTCTCGTCGAGGGTCAGTCCTCCGAGTGGAACGCGTTCCGCCAGCATGTCTCCCAGTGGGAGCGCGATCGCTACCTCGAGATCTACTAGGCTTCGAGTTCCCCGAATTCCCGCATCAATGCATGGCATGGCAACACCCCCGGCGATTTCTCGCCGGGGGTGTTGCACTGTTGCACCATGCATATGCTCAACGATTAAATGAAGAAGTCACGGTCTTCTTCCTTCAGGTACGCACTGGCCGCCTCGATGTTGAACTCGACCCCCATGCCGGGACGATCCCAAACCTCGATCAACCCATCCTCCACGATGTGTTCAGGCAGGCCCTCGACGATGTCGTACCACCAGGCCGGCTTGCCGACCGGATACTCGAACGCCACGTAGTTGTCCGGCAGGGTGGCGCAGACCTGAACGAGAGCCGCCAATCCCAGCAGCCCGTTCCCTGTTCCATGCGGTGCGATCAGGATACCGTGGAGGTCGGCATACTCTGCGATCCACTTGAGTTCCGCGATGCCGCCGACATCGCCCGGATCAGGACCGACCACGTTGACCGCGTGCGATTCGATCAGCTGCTTGAAGTTCTGCCGCAGATAGATCTGTTCGCCGGTGTGGATCGGGGTTGTCGAACTGCGCGTCAGTTCACGGTAGATATCGGCATTCACCCAGTGAACGTAGTCTCCGGTGAGCAGGTCTTCGAGCCAGAGAATGTTGAGGTGTTCGATCGCCTTCGCGAAGCGGATCGCATCCGGCAGCATCCAGCCAGGTCCGCAATCCAGCGCCAGACCGATCTCGTCGCCAACGACCTCCTTCATCGCCTCCACGCAGGCCACGACGTGCTTGAGACCTTTCTCCGTCATCAGGCCACGGTTGATATGGGAGTGAAACGCGCGCTGTCGAGGTTCCCCATAGAAAAAATTGGGGACCTCCGCATACATGGGTGTGTGAAAGGCGATCGCCTGCTTCACGATCGTGAACTTCTCGGGAAGCGCCTTCATGATCGCGGTGTTCGCCGCGTAGTCTTCCGGATTCTGGCCGGTCATCGGCGAGCGGAGTGCTCCATTGTAGGTGCGCACCCGGTCCCGAACCTTGCCGCCCAGCAACTTGTAGACGGGAACTCCCGCCGCCTTGCCTGCCAGGTCCCAGAGCGCCATCTCGACGGCGCTGACGGCTGCACCCCATGGCTTGAACCCGCCGCGGCTGCGGATCTTGCGCATCACCCGTTCGACATTGGCAGGATCTTCGCCGATCAGTGCCGGTTTCAGCATCAGGACGAAGGGCGCCAGGAATGGCTTGTAGGACTCTACTTCTCCATACCCGCTGATCCCCTCATCCGTGACGATCCGGACGATCGGGTTATCTCCAATCACGGCACACTTCAGATCCGTAATCTTCATGACGTCGTTCTCCCTCACGCATCGCCGCAAGGCGACACCGAATAGCGAGCGTCGCCGGGATCGATTTCCCGACATCGCACGCCTGTCTGTGTGGCTGGAATGTTGCGTGAGATTACCCGGGCACAGGGGACCTGTCTATGGCCAGGATGACCGGGCATACTGAAGCGGCAAGTTGAGATCAGGATTAGGACGGAATTGACAGGACAACGGGATCGATGGTGGATAACAGCGATATTGAAGTCGTACAGGCGTTTCATGAAGGTATCCGGTCTCGCAACGTGAGCGGACTGCTCGAACTCGCGGCGGAGGATATCCGTGTCGGCGGAGGACGGGGGAGCAGTGTCGGCAAGAGTTTCTTCGCCGAATGGGTCGCTCATGCCAGCCTGACGCTGGAGCCGCTGCGATGGTTCAGCCGGACCGAAGGACACCGTGACGGAAGCAACGATGGGGTGGAGGGAGCTCCGGTGAGCACGATCGTTGTCGAGGAGCGCGCGGTCTGGCTTTCGGCGCGATCAGGGCAGGAGATGGGGCGGATGGTCTTCGCGGCCGTCTACGAGGTGCATGACGGTGTCCTCGCCAGCATCGCCCGCTACAACAACGTCGGCGAAGCGGTGAACACGGTCGGTCTCGACCAGGAAGATGAGGTGACGGTCACACCTGACAGCCACCCAGAGCACGAGCCATCGTGATCCGGAAGTAACCCGTCATGGTGGGTTGTTCCTGCTCACGCATGGTCACGTGCTCCACCCGGTGCGGCTGCCCGGTGCAGCTGCCGCATCGGGCAAACATCCGATGATCGATTGCCGGGACACTGGCTCATGCCATTATGGAGATGCCGGCGGAGGCCGGAGATTCCTGTGATTGAAGTTACGACGACTCCGAAGAACCGGAAACACTTCAGCAGACTCATGTCATTCGCTCAAGAGGTGCTTGGAATACGTGACGAGGTAGGCATCACGCCGGTCTTGAGTGCCAGCCTCGCCGTGTTTGCGTACACGCAGGACCCGGCAATGGAGGTCCATGATGTCGATTTATCGTGTTCCGAGTCGCATTTCGCACGACTCCGCCAGGTTCTGGAGGAGCGAGGTATCGACTGCGGAATTACGATTTGGCACGTATTGCAAGCCCGAAGGACCGATCTGAAGGTTGAGTTCGACGCGACCGAATACTGGATGCACGACATCTCCGAACATGTCGAACGTGCGAGAATCGCAAACATCGAGTTCCGGATCGTTGGTATGGACGGGTTGCGAGAACTGTACAGGAAGGGGCTCGTTGAGACAGCGGACAAGGTTGACGACAACAGTCAAATCAAGCATCGAGCCATCAGGGAAAAGCTTCGTTCCCTGGATACGTTCCGGACCTGAGTGCATTCAGGGTAGTTCCGAGACGAATGTGCGATGGAACGGAGAGTCTCCACTCCGTTCCATCAGCCAGTTCTCCTGGAGAATTATTCTATCCCCAGGCCACACGCAGGCAATCGGCAGTCACATGTCCCTAATCCAGCTTGGTCGCATGGGCAGCGAGCGCAATCGCGATCGCATCCTCGCCAAGAGCGACGACCAGGTCAGGAAGTTTCGTTCCGGACACGATCGCGTGACGGATGTGATATCCGGCGAACGATCCAAGCAGACCACCGATCGCACCGATCAGCGCACCGATCAGCATTGGTTGCGTGCCCTTCGATTCGCTGCCAATAGCCGCTCCGGCCACCCCACCGAACACCATCCGACCTGTCAGCGGCAGCGGTTTCAACCGTGACGGGGCGGTTGGCAGTTTGTCTCCGACCGTCTCGCCCAGCCCGGTCATTATCAGGCCGCCGCGACCCTTGCCGCTGTTCAGAACCGGCCAATCTCTCCACCGGGCACTCGCGGGCGAACTGTCGCGGCGGAGCGCAAGAATTGCCAGTGGCGTCATCGAACGCAAGCCGACAACCACTCCAATCGTGAGCGCGCGAGTGGCAAGTGGGAGCGAAGACATATTCTTGTTTGTCATTGGGATGTTCCTGCCATACTGCCGTGCTGAACGAAACTGTACCGCACTCCTGAACTGTTCTATCGCATGGTGCGAGCCGCCGTTTTTCAATGAGTAGACGTCAATGTGTGGACGTTGAGGAGGGTGTACCTGTCGAGACGAAGCTCAAGACAGGTCCATCCCATGTTGCACTGCAAAGATCGGTTTCCTTGAATTGTTCGCCCGCTACCAGGGAAACCACCGACCTCCAGAACGCAATTGCTGGAGTGTTTTCCCGCAGTACCGCGATTTCCCATTGTCCTGGGAACAGCGCGAAGAGACGACGCGCCGCTACTTCTCCCATGCCTTTGCGGCGGAACACGTTCATCACGAAAAATTCGGCGACGTTGTACGTTTCCATGTGTGGGTCAATATGGGAATATTGGTTGATCAGGATGAAGCCCGCGAGTTGATCATCGACTCGAATCAGAAATGGAACGCGGCCCTCGTGTTTTCCATCTGACGTCCAATAATGATCGAGATAGGCGTAGTCGAAGAGGCCGAGTGGATCGATCGTCTTACCAGTGAACGACGCAAGCTTATCCTGATAGAGCTGCATCAGATTCCGAATGATGGACTTCTCGTGCCGTACTGACCGATCAAGAGAAATCGGTGTCACAATCATTCACCTCCGCCATGTTCGTTGAACCAGCTCGCCAGGGAGCACAGTTCGAACCGGGCATGACAGCAATTCCCCCCGCGAGAACGTCGGTCTTGCTCCAGCGCGGCGGCTGGAATAGCACGAGAATAATACTTCGACGCAATTGCTCGACGTTGGATGACAGGCATGGACGTGAAGCGTGCGATGTCAGTACACGGCAATCCGCCGTTAGATATCGTCCTTGCCGGCCGCCTGTTGGAACCAGTGATCCCAGAGCTCGTGGAGGTCTTTCCCGGATGCCTTCTCGAACGCGGCGAGCAGGTCATCCGGTTGCGCGATCCCGAACTCGAACGTCTGAAAGTAGGCGTGCAGGGCTTCAAAGAACGCCTTGTCGCCGATCTCGTTGTAGATCGCACTGAACCCCATCGGCGCCTTGCTGTATGCGGCATAGACGTACGCGCGTTCGCTCGGGAAGTCGTCGGTCGGCTGATCGACGATCTGATCCTCACCGCGCGCGACAGTCGCCTTGAACGGCGCGGCGGCGGCATCATCGAAGGTGCGGTCGCCATAGTCGGCGTTGTACACCCTGGTGAAATAGACATTGCTCGAGATGAAGTTGGTCAACCCCTCGTCAGTGAAGGCGTGAATGTACTGGTTGTTGCCGACCAGCCCGTACCACCACTGATGCAGTACCTCATGGGCGACGGTAAAATCGAGATAGCTGGGTTCGGATGGCACCTGATCGCCGACATAGTAGCTCTGGCCGATATAGATCATCTGAGGGAACTCGACACCAGCAGCACCATACAGTTCGACCGGGACAACATCGAACTCGATATATGGATACGCTCCGATCAGGGAGTTGTAGAGCGCAAGCGATTTGGCCGCGTAGGTGAGCACGGCCCTGCCGACCTGCTCGGTACCCGGATTGAACCACGATGTGACGACGGTACCGTCGACAACCGTCGATGTCGACTCGAAATCACTGTCGGCGACGATCGTGAAATCACGGACCGGTCCCGTCAGGAAACGCCGCGTTCGCTCCGACCCTGCCAGCCCTGCCAGACGGTTTTCGATCACGTTCCCCGTTGTGACGACCGCCCATGTGTCCGGAGTGCTGATCGTGACGTCGTAGAGCGCGGTGTTGCTGAAGATCGGGTCCCCGTTGACGCTCGTGGGATCGAGTTCCCATCCGTTGGCCGGGTCCCAGCCAGCAACAATCGGATACCAATGAGCGAGTGCCCAGGAGCCGGTTGCGGTATCGATCCCGAAGATGCCGTAATGATCGGACGTGTCGATCGGCAGGGTTGCGGAGAAGGAGAGCGAGATCGCTATTTTGCTGCCGGCGACGAGTGGTTCCGGAAGGGGGAGTGTCATGACGGAATTGGCAACGGCCAGTTCCGGCTCGACCGCCGTCCCATCGACTGTCACATCATCGACAACGACAGAATCGATGTCCTCATTCGCGCCATTTGCATAAAGTCGGAAGGGAAGTGTGGTCAATGTCCCACCAGTGGAATTTACATAATCGATAGACTCCGTGCCATCGATTCCCGGACGTTGACCGACCCGCAGCGCGGCGACGATCGCATACGAGCTGAGATCATCACCGATTCTGGCCGAAACCTGATCGCGCAGTTCCGGCTTGATGGTGGCAAATCGCGGGTCGCGTCGCGGGTCGCGCGTATCGACCGTAGGCGTGCTTCCTGCCACCCGGTTGGCTACCGGTGAGGCTTCTCGTGAGGCTACCCGTGAGGCTTCTGGTGTGGCGGCAAATGAGGCACGCTCGGACGCAATCAGGGTCGTGGGAACAACAAGGGAGAGCATCAGCAGCAAGAGGGCGAACGCCTTGCCAAAGCGCTGGACGGAGTGGGTGAGGCGGCTGCGTGGATGTCCTGCGCGATCGTCCATGAGGTCTCCTTGTAAGGTTCCGGGATGATGCCGGTTTGCTGGTTCGTGACTGGTACAATCGAATGCGAAACCAGCGAGGATCGGGACTTGCACCGGCGAGCCTGTGATGCTGAGCGTAGTGTACTTGTCCGCCTGCGAGCGCCTTCACCGCCTGTATTCTTCGGTTGCCCCTTCATGCACAGACATCCCGAACGTCAATCCCCATCATCATCTGCCGCATCTGCCGCGTCCGAGCTTGTCCGGGAGCTTGCGATGAGCCCTGCCCTCCATGAACACATCCTCCGTCACCTGCTGGATGCCGTGCCAAACGAAGGCGTAGGGCTGCTCGCCGTCGACCGGCGGCTCGACACCGACGGGACCGCGACGGCGCGTCGGTTTTTCCCAGGCACGAATATCGATGCCTCGCCAACGCGCTACACCATGGATCCCACCGAAGTCCTGAACGCGATTCGGGTGATCGAGCGAGAGGGATGGCGACTCGGCGCGATCGTCCATTCTCATCCGACAAGCCCGGCAACACCCTCGGTCACCGACTTTCGCGAGGCTTACTACCCGCATGCCCTGCTCCTGATCGTCACGCTCGCCACGCATCCCGCCGAAATGCGTGCCTGGCGTATCGAGCGCGAGCACGGCGGGACGGCATCACGTGGTGTCCAGATTCCGATTGTAGTGCCCCACCGTGAGGTCCCGTCCGTTCGCTGAGCATGGTCCCGGATTGCATTCGGGACCCGTTCACTGCGACAATCAGTGCCAAGATGTCACGAGTTCGAGGTTGCTGGGGATTCTTGTTCCCCGTCTGCCGGCGCTGCATGACCGCTATCCGTAACAGAGGTTGCCGAATCACGATGTTGTTAGTGGTTCATGGTTCGTCTGATCGATGATCCGGGGTTGTGTATCGGCGTGACGTCGTGGATTAGTGGGACAGGAGTTCAATGAATCGTTTCCCCCGAGCATGCTGGCGTGGGCCATTGCACGCGTTTGCAGACGGAGTCGCCGGTATCGGCACCCGCATGGATAGTGGAGAGTCCGACGCGGCCGACTGGGACACCCTCGGCGAGAGGGTAGGCCCGGATGCGGATGACACCGGCGAGCAGAAACAACCCGCACCGGAACGCGTAGTCGTCGAGGCGCCGTCTCGAGACCGGACCAGCGTGCAGGTCGCACTCCAGTCAATCCTGGTCGATTTCGAGCGGTTGCTCGCAGGGAAATCGCGGGAGACGCTCGCCCAGGCATCCAATGATGGTGGCTGGGGCATGGTCGAGATCATTCCCCACCTGCGGGATTGGGAGGAGATCTTTCACCTCCGGGTCAATCGCATCCTGACGGAGGACGTCCCCTTGCTGGAGCGGTTCGATGACTCGTTATGGTCGATCGAACACGACTATCCCGCCCAGGATCCGATCAAGGTGTTCGCGCAATTCAAGCAATTGCGGAGCGACTTGGCCAAGAGCGTTGCCGAGTTGGACGATGAAGCGTGGCTGCGAACGGCGGTCCTCGATGGCATCGGCGAGATAACCCTTCACTGGTTGTTGAACGATATCTGCAACCGGGATGCAACTCAGGTTTCACAGGCGCGTGACCTGATCGGATAACGCTCTCGTTGGACGCTGCCGATGAACGCTGCCGATGCGGGCAAACCGTGCCATAATTCCCGATACTGCCGCGCGATGGACGACATCCGCTGGTTTTGGCTATGCGTGCGAAGAAGGTGGACAGGATGGCGATTGCTCCGGGCTACATCGACGTCGAGGCACCGGTAGGGGCCGAAGAGCTTCGCCGGATTCAGGAATTGGACAACAACGCGCTGATCATTCGTCTTCATTTCACGATCAATCATCTGTCCCGCTGGATCTCGCCTGTCCACGATCGCAATCGACTCGAGCGATCGCAATTTTTTGGCGAGCCCACGGTCAAGGATCTGATGATCGGGATGCGTGATGACGAGCATCGCGTCTTTCCGAAGATGTATGCGATCACGGTGCAGAACAGTCCCGATCTCGATCTGATGCAGACGTATCAACCGTCGCTCGCTCGGGCCGAATTCGACAATCAGCGTGCACCGATCGAACTGCTCGGGCAATTCCGTCGTCTGCGGCAGAGTACCTGCTCCTTGCTGCGAAGCATGCCGGATGACGCATGGCGGCGAATCGGGACGAGCCGGCGCGGATTCGATGTCAGCCTGCGGCGGTTGGCCGAGGATCTGGCCGAGCACGACTATCGTTTCCTCCGCGCGATCGATCATGCGCTCGACAGTTCCGGCGCGCGCGTAGGTCTCGCCGAGATCCAGAAAACGCATCTCGACGAGTTGATCGCACTGGTGCCCAAGAGCCTCAGGATCTGACCCATACCCAGCGCTCGCGTCCATATTGAACGGAATCCGGGTACATGAGTTCAACACCGCCATCTTCTGCCAATACGGGGACATCCTCCCATCCCAGCGCATCGGGGCTTTCTGATGTCAAGATCGTCGAAGCATTGGCGCGAGAGTTCTTTCTCGCACTCGACGCGCGTGATCCGCGCCGCCTGCGCAACACGCTTTCTGCCAACGCGACGTTTCGCGCCCATCCCCATTCCGGTCCCATTCGACCCGCCGACGAAATCGTGGCCTACTTCGGGACCGTCGTCTCGTCGTACCCCAATGCACACTGGGACGTGACCGACGTGATTGCGGCGGCGGATCGCGGCGCGGTTCAGTTCGTGATCCGCGAGTACTCCGCTCGCCTCGGGCGCGAATTGATTTCCGAGCAGATCGCGATGATTCGGGTCAATGCCGGCAAGATCGTGAGCTTCGTTGGGTACTACGACAGCATGGAATTCCAGCGAGTCTTCTGGGCTGGCGAGTAATCTTCCCCTATCCCAATCTCCTGAGCAGTGGTCGATGGCATTGCGAACTCTGTACACTTGTGAATATAAGCACGAGTGGAGAGCTCGGCTGACATGGCGCCGTGGTGTGTGCCTGTTTCGATCGATGACGATCACCCGGGTGAGATCCTGCTGTCCTGCTGGCCCCATGTGCTCACGACCGGACATCCTGTCTGGCAGACATTTCTGGTGCTGCATTCTCCCGATCTCCATCCCGGATAACGCTCAGAAAACGGGGAGCTATTACCGTGAAACCGAGGGCTCATGATTCTCTTTCCCCACGCAGGAACGGTCTGGCCTTTTCCTCGGCTCCGGACCCCGGTTCCCTGCACGATGCGCCCGCTGCAATTCTCCCCCCCGAACTGATCTCGAATGTCCTCCCGGAAGATGTTCTGCATCAGATTCCGGACATCGTGATCCGCCGCCTTCCGATCTATGTGCGAACCCTCAAGATGCTTCACGATCGTGACGTTCGCTCGGTATCATCCGAAGAACTCGCCGACCTGATCGGTGTTACCGCTGCTCAGATTCGCCGCGATCTTTCCTATTTCGGGAAGTTCGGCAAGCAGGGCAAAGGTTACGACACCAACTTTTTGGCTCAGACAATCGGTGGCATTCTCCGGCTCGACCGCCAATGGCCGGTTGCGTTGGTTGGTCTCGGGCATCTCGGTCGGGCGATCGCGAACTATCGAGGGTTCACTCCCTCGTCATTCACGATCGTCTCGCTGTTCGATCGCAACCCGCGTCATATCGGCGATGTGATCAACGATATCGAGATCTTGCCGGAAGAGCAGCTGGAGGAAATTCTCCGGCGTGACAACATCAGGATCGGCATTATCTCGACCCCGAAAATCCATGCCCAGGAGACCGCGACAAGGATGGTTGCTGGCGGCGTCGAGGCGATCCTGAACTACGCGCCCGTCATCCTCAAGGTTCCCAGCTACGTAACGGTGCGGGAGATCGATCCGGTCAGCGCACTCCAGAGCATTACCTATTACATCAGTGAAGAAGGCGTTCCCGAGCCGTCGTAGCGACCTATCGGCACGAACCGGTGGCTCTGGATGATGAGATGCTCAACAATCGACCTGGAGGGAAGTCGTCCCTCCAGGTCGATTGTTTGCCGTTCGTGTCGTGCATTCGAGGTACCGCAGGACGCGCAGGACGCGCAGGGCGAAACCGTCATTCTGCGTCGCTGCAGGTGCCAGTCGGTCAGATGCTCGTCACGATCGCGGCTCGCGCGGTCGTGATGTCGCTCTCCAGCAGTGAGTGCAACACCAATGGTCCCTGATAGCCGACCTCCGCGAATCGCTGCACGCAAAACGGCCATGGCACGATTCCGGTGCCGGCGGCGCAGAACTCGCCTTCGGCCGTAATGTCCTTGCCATGGGCCGTCACGATCTCATCGCCCAGAAGCGCAAACGCCTCGTTGAGCACGGCCTTGGGATCGCGTGTCAGATCCGAGGCTGCGATGTTCGCTGCATCGAAGCAGATCTTCAGGCGGGGATGAGCGAGTTGGTCGAGCAGCGCTCGTGCGCGGGTCGCACTGCTGGCGACATTGGCAGGTTCGGGTTCGAAGGCAAGAACCACATCGAATTCGTCCGCGATCCGGAGTGCAGACGTCATGGCCTCGATCAGGTCCGCCCACGCATCGGAGGAGTCGTTGTCCTGATGACGTCGCCACATGTTGTCCGCGTCCCGCGTGCCGGTGGAGAGCGTGATGACTGAAGTTCCAATCGTGGCACAGGCTGCCGCGATCGCGCGCAGGCTCGCCAACCCCTCGGCACGCAGTCGAGGGTCGGGATGAATCATGTTGTACGTGCCGCCAACCGCCGCGATCGTGACTCCGTCCAGCAACGTTTCCCGCCGAATATCGAAGGCGACCGCTACGGGGATGTCCGCTGGCATCGATGCAAGCCCGACCGAGGCGAAATCCAGCTGAATTGTGGAGAATCCGGCGGCCAGGACCGCATCGAGCGTTTCCGCAAACGTCGGGCGGATGAGGACCATGTCGAATATTCCGAGCTCCATCGATCTGCTCCATCTGTCATTGCGGTGCGTGCCATCTGCCCATCGTGGTCGTTCGTGCCGATCTCCGGTCTATTGAACAGGCAAGAGAAGAAAGACGCCAGTCGTGACGACTGAATCGTTGTGGCCCGGCTCGCCGAAACGTTCGCTTTCGGACGTCAGTCGACGGGTAATGGATGACCACCCCGCATCCCGGATCTCGGATTCGGATGGTGCGGGGGGTCACCCCATCGCCGCGATGACGTGGATGTAGTGGGTTCGATCCACGGAGCGCAACGGGTACTGGTATGAACGCAGCGCAGCCAACTGCATCGCCAGGTTGCGTCGATACTCCACTCCACGCTTGATTGGCCCTCGTTCTGGAGCAGGGTGAGGTGCGGGATCGTTGGTTCACTCGATCTTGTGCAAGGCATCGCCCTTGTGCATCGCGAGGTGATCGGTCTTGTCGCTTTTGACCTCGTACTGGGGATCATCCTCGCTGCAGCGGCGCGTGCGTCCCATGAATTCGGTGTCACTGGTGTGGACCTTGACAATCTTGCCGGTGACGTGGCCGGTTTCCGAGTTCCAGCGGACGTGATCGCCAATCTTGAGGGTATCGCTCACGTGTGTTCTTTCCCTTGGTATCGCTGCGGGTTTTCCGTGTCCTTGGATCAAGCCGTCGATCGCAATGCGTCTCGCATTGCACGCTGGCACGACCCGTGCCCCGTGCAACGCGAGCGACTTCCTTCCTATGCGGGACATCAACCCCACGTCAGGAGAACACAATGGATCTGGGAATCAAGGGGCGAACAGCGCTCATCACCGGGGCCGATTCGGGAATTGGCTGGCATACCGCACGACTTCTGCTCGAAGAAGGAGCGACCGTGGTGATGAGCGACCTTGACCAAGGCAAGCTGGATAGCGCCGCCGCGAACCTGCATGCATCGGACGATCAGCTTCATGCCTTTGCGGCCGATATCACGGATCTCGATTCTCTCGCCCAGTTGGCCCGGAAGGTGCAGGACGCGGTTGGGGACATCGATATCCTGGTGCAATCTGCAGGAATCACCGGCGCACAGGGGCTATTCCACGAGATCGACGATGACGGTTGGATCAGCACGATCATGACGGACCTGATCGGACCAGTGAGATTGGTGCGGACGTTCCTGCCATCGCTGCGGAAGGGTGGATGGGGACGGATCGTCTTCCTCGCCTCCGAAGATGCGGTCCAGCCGTATGACGATGAGATTCCCTATTGCTCGGCCAAGGCAGGCATCCTTGCGCTCTCGAAGGGGTTGTCGCAGACGTACGCGTGCGAAGGTCTGCTCGTCAACGCGGTCTCACCGGCGTTCATCAGGACACCGATGACCGATGCGATGATGGACAAGCGCGCCACCAAGCTCGGCACCAGCCGCGACGAGGCGATCGAATCGTTTCTCGATGAGGAACGCCCCAACATGACGTTGAAACGCCGCGGGACTCCCGATGAAGTCGCGAGCGTGATCGCGTTCCTGTGCTCCGACCGTGCATCGTTCGTGAACGGCTCCAACTACCGGGTCGACTCCGGTTCGGTGGGCGCCATCTGACCGCCGCATCCATTCGGCTCCATCCGGTAGAAGGCTTGCCCCCTGTCGCCACCTGTCGGGTGAGAGGGATCCTTCGACATTGCTCGGTACTCGGGCTGACGGCGACGGAGAGGCACGCATGCGGTGCGTGCGAGATCGGAGCGTTCTTGTTCTTGTGCGCGACATTGCATCGACATGGCTGTACGATAAATCTTCAGCACGGAATCGATCGTCCGTTCAGTGATGAGGAACAGCGACATGACACCCAATCCGCAACCGGCGACCGATCACCACGACACACGTCCAACATTCGACCAGTTCACCGCGATTCGACGCTATCAGGCCACGTTGGCTATCTCGCCGGATGGCAGCGAGATAGCCTATTCGGTCAATATCTCGGGTCAGTTCAACCTCTGGCGTCAATCAAGCGATGGGGGCTATGCCCATCAGGTGACCCTCTCCGGTGGACAGGCCGTTCGCCAGGTCGTGTGGTCGCCGGACGGGGAGACGTTGCTGTTCGCGGCCGATCAGGACGGGGACGAGTTCACGAAGCTGTACCAGGTGTCGCCGCGCGGTGGGCAGCCGATTCCCATCGCATCCGAGGCCAACACGCAGTATTTCCTGCAGGGGTGGTCGCCGGATGGCCGACTCATCGCGTATGCCGGGAACGATCGCGAGCCAACCGATCAGGATGTCATCCTTCGCGATGTCGAGACGGGGAATGTGCGGCGGCTGATGGATCGGGGCGGGTTGATGTTCCCCGCATTCTGGTCTCCCGACAGCAAGCAGATGCTGGTCGCCGATGTCCGTTCCAACACCGATACCGACATCCTGCTCGTGGACATCGAGAGCGGGTCATCCCGTCTGCTTACCGGGCATGAAGGCGAGATGATCTTCAACCCGGTCGGATGGGCAACCGACGGCTCCGGTTTCTACTTCCTGTCGGACGAGGGCCGGGAGTTTCTCGGTCTCGGGTTTTATCGGCTGACCGATGGAACCCGCGAGTGGGTCGAGACGCCATCCTGGGATGTCGAGAACGCAGAAATTTCCGACGATGGCCGGTGGCTGGTGTGGTCGGTCAACACGGAGGGGTATTCGCGACTGTTCGCGAGGGACCTGGAAGGAACGACTGACGCGATCGAGATCGATCTCCCGACCGGCGTGCTCGGAACGATCGCCCTCTCGGCGTCCAGTTCTCGCCTCGCAGTATCGTGGCAACAGGCAATCCATCCCACGGAGATCTTCGTCGTCGATCTTCTGACAGGAACGGTGAATCGGATCACCGACAGCTTCCTGGGCGGAATCGAGGATCGCCACATGACTCAACCCGAGCTTGTGCGCTATCCCACCTTCGACGGGCGAGAGATTCCGGCCTTTCTCTACCGGCCGACAGGTGCCGGGAACACCGGCAAGATGCCGGTCCTGCTCTCGATTCACGGTGGTCCCGAGGCACAGGAGCGGCCGCAATACATGTATGCGGGGTTCTATCAATACCTTGCAAGCAGGGGGATCGCAGTGCTTGCGCCGAATATCCGCGGCTCGACCGGCTATGGCAAGACGTATCAAAAGCTTATCCATCGTGACTGGGGCGGAGACGAGCTGAAGGATCTGGAGGCGGCCGCGCACTACCTGCAGAGCCGTGACTGGGTCGATGCGGATCGAATCGGGGTGTACGGAGGATCGTTCGGCGGCTTCGCGACGCTCTCCTGCGTGAGCCGGTTGCCGGACTACTGGGCGGTGGCGGTAGATCTCGTCGGGCCTTCGAACCTGGTGACGTTCGCGAAGGCCGTACCGCCGACATGGCGGCGGATGATGGCGCAATGGGTGGGCGATCCGGAGACGGACGCCGAATTCATGATGTCGCGGTCACCGATTACCTACGTCGACCAGATCTCGACGCCGCTGTTCGTGATCCAGGGCGCCAACGATCCGCGGGTGGTCAAATCCGAGAGCGACCAGATCGTCGACCAGCTTCGCAACCGTGGCGTCGAGGTTCGGTACGATGTCTACGAGGACGAGGGGCACGGCTTTACCAGGCGCGAGAACGAGCTCAAGGCGTTTCGCGACATGGCCGCGTTCATCGAGGCGCATCTCGCGACGCGGGACGCCTGATTCTTCGCGGACCAACCCATACATGACCTACCGGCCTCTCTCCTGGAGAAGCCGGTAGTGGTGTTGACAGTATGCCCTGTTCGACTGCGAGGCGATGGTCCGAATCCGACCGTCAACGGACCTTGGAGGATTCTGCCTTGTCGTGCTCCACGGTCATCTGACATCATCCGACTTGCCGACTTGCCCACTTGCCCGTTCGGCTGCATGCATATCTGCCGTATCGAGATGTTTGAAGCGATACATGTTCTGTCCTGCTCGAAATGGGTCTCTATCGCTACCACAAATACGTGAAAATACGGATGCCCCAACCTGATCGCGCCGCCATGATAGAGCTACATGGTAACGATGGGTGCCAAGTTTCCCATCACTCTCTGTCATGGGCACCGATCGGCGGCGGCAAGGGCAGGTGTCATCTGCATCCGCCAACCGGCCTGCTCGATGCCGATCAAGAATGGTGTCGCTTCCATGTCCTACGAACGCTTTGACCACCACAAGCCTGACGTCTTCGAGCAACAGGTGATTTCCGCCCAGGGCAAGGCGCTGCGGATCGTCGCGCCCGCAGGCTCTGGCAAGACGGAGACGCTCGTGCGGCGCGTCATCGAGCGTACCGGTCCGGATGGGATCGATCCCCGGCGGGTGCTCATGCTGACGTTCGACAACAATGGGCAGCAATCGTTCAGGCGTCTGCTGAAGCAACTCGCCCCGCGCCAGAACCTGCCGAAGTTTCAGACATTCAACAAGTTCGGGATCGGCATCCTCCAATCGTACTTCGTCGAGGAGAACAGCCAGATCGTCAAGGAGCAGGAACTGCTTCCCTTTCGTCGCCAGATCGGTGTCTTGCCGATTCTGAACTGGGACGAGCGGCCTCGCGATTTGATCGAAACATTCCGCGCACTCAAGGATCAGGGGTATCGTCCGATCGAAGCCGACCGCAAGGATGCGAGCCGCTGGCTGCGGACGAAGTACCTCGAACTTCCGCTGACCGGGCAATCGATGGATTTGCTGGGGGGCAGGGTCGAGATACGAACAGAGTCCTCCCGCGCAATCGACCAGCAGGTTGCGCAGCTTTTCAGCGCGTATCTGCTCTATGAAGCCGAGCTGCGACAGCGGGACCGGATGGATTTTCAGGACCAGAAGCTGCGGCCCCTGATTCGCCTCGTTCGGAACAGGAAGATCGTTCAGCAGGAACGCCAGCGCTACGACGAGGTCATCATCGACGAGGCGCAGGACATCAGCCGTCTCGATGCCCTGTTGATCTGGCATGTCATCGGTGAGCAGACCACCATCACGCTGGCTGGTGACGATGACCAGACAATCTATGAATTCAAGCAATCGAGTTCGGTATTTCTGCGGAATGCAGCCAAATATTTCGAACGTGAATTCGAGACGTTCCAGCTCAATATCAACTACCGGTCACCGGAAGCGATTCTGGCACCGGCTCAGGCGCTCATTGCCCACAACGTCGAGCGGATCGAGAAGACCGCGACGGCATCCCGTTCCGATCCTGGCGAGGTGATCGTGCATGCCGCAACGAGCGACGCCAACCGGGCGGAAGAGATCGTCCGCTGGATCGCCGCAATGCCGGAGCGTGAACAGAAGCACCATGGTGGCCCGATCTCCTGGCAAGAGATCGCGATCCTGGCACCATCGAGTCACCACCTGGATGTGTTCGCCCGATTGCTCCATCAACAGCACATACCCAGCAAGTTCAATACGGGCCGGAATGACGATGGTACGTCGATCAATGCGATCGAGCTGAGCACGATCCACCGGGCCAAGGGGCGTCAGTGGCGCGTGGTCGTGCTGCCGATGAGCAGTGAGGGGGAGATGCCGAGCCTGCAAGGTGTTCGGCAGGGGAACCTCGAGGCGGAACGCCGGGCCTACTATGTGTCGATGAGCCGGGCGTCCGATGTGCTCTATGCCGCGTATGTCCGTACCGTTGGGCAGGATACGATCAGGCGGTCGGCGAGTGGGGAGGTAACGGGCACGAGCGGTGCAAGCCGATTCCTGTTCGAGGCGGCACTCGTGCAGGAATGGCAGCCCGAGATCGCCGTGCCGGTCGCCGAGAATGTTGTTGCCTCGACGGCCGTGGCAATGGAAACGAACGGTACAGCCGTCGTGGAACCCGCACCGCTCGTGAAGACAACTGGTCCGTCGCAATCGACCGTACCCAGCCTCGTCGATCGTCTGCGGCAACGCGACCAGGACGCACGCCTTCGGATTGGTCGGGTCGGTAGCGCGCCGGCAAGCGGAGAGGTACCTGGGGTCCCGATCATCAAGGCTGTGCTGGAACGGCCGATTACGGTTTCTCCGATCGAATCATCAGACGACGCTGGTGGCCGCGGGGCAAGAAGGGCCGAAGGTGCCGCCAAGGCTTCCAATCTGGACGTCCACCCCGCATTCTCCGTAACCCGAGCAAGCGATTGGGAATATGTCGACAAGGCGGAGCGCAATCTCGAACAGGAGGATTATCGCTACGCGCTGTTCGATGCGTGGGAGCCCATCTTCCAGATGATACGGAGATTCGACGATGGCGGTGATGGCCCCAAGGCGGATGCGTTCGACCTGATCAACAGCCTCTCGGATCGCCATCTTTTCGATGACCAGTGGATCGGTCGGCTTCATGCCTGGCGGAAGACGCGAAACCGGGGCATGAAGGAGGGCAGGTACGATGCCGTCGCGATCACGGATATGGTGAATGGGACGCGGGAGTTTCTTGTTCTTGCCGATGGGGTTCACAAAGAGCTGCGATATCCCACGAGCGATCCGGCACCCTTCCCGATCACGGCGCGTGTGGTTGTGCAGTCCTCTCCTCCGGTTGTCTTTGCCCCGACACCTGCTTTGGTCTCGGTCGCACGATCATCACCGCCGACCCAACCTCCGGCACGAGGAAGTGCGGCGGTCTTACCACTCCCGCCACCGCCACCGCCACCGCCAACACCATCGGCACTATTGCCCGCACCGCTGCCCGCGCCGCTGCTTACGGTGATTCCAACGTCGCTGGCGGCCGTATCGACGCCCACGATCCCGGTATCGTCGGCCGTAGCGACACCCGCACGTGCGACGCCGATTGCCTGCCCCAGGAGCAAACTTCATTCATTGTCGACAGATCGCCTCACGCAGATTTTGGGATTCCTCTCTCGCGGTGGTGTCGATCCAGATACGAAGCAGCCGATCCGCAGCATCACTTTTCACACGGTCAACGACGGGATCGAGTTCCTGCCGCTGCAGCTTGGGCTGATCCTGTATGACATCCGCTTTCTCGTGCCGGGAGAGTACCGTTACCTGTCCAATCCCCTGTTCGCACGCTTCTGCACTCAACAATGTCCCACCGGCCTGCCCACCGCGGTGACGCATAGCCTGAAGACTCCGAATTCTGGACATGTCAGCGAATTCGAACCGCGCATGCTGGAACTGATGAACGAGGCCCTGACCGCGTATTGCACGACATTTGGAGTAAATCCCAAGGCTCGTGGAGATGTCCTGCTGGCCAGGCTGCAGGATGCCGACGCGCTCCACAATGGTGATTCGCCGCGAGGTATCCATCTTGTTCCGGCTGCATTCGTGACCGCTGCCAGGCCCGATTGAAGGTGTTCGAGGGAAGAGCCAGACGAGGAGTTCGCCCTGCGGGCTACCTTCATGGCGACCTGCCACGCCACGGTTATGCCACACCACCAGGCAGAAGGACGCGAACACGCCGAGTGGTGGATCAGACAACTTCATCACGACCCATCTGACCGCGAGGCTCATTCAGGATTCATGTGGCGCCGCTAATGTGAAATCGCGTTCAAGACTCCTTGGACACCGGTCGTTACAGGCCGAAGAACGGGTTGTGACGGTCATCCACCACTTATGCAACGCCTGGGAGTTGTGTGCGCAAGTGAGGAGCTACTCATGTTTCACGGCAATTACGGCCGCATCGCGGTCCCGCGCGCATTGTTGGTGATGATGGTCAGCATCGGTGTGCTAATCCTGTCTCCGCTGGCTTCACTCGCGGGCCCGGCGACACCGGTCGCCTACAACTCGGTCATCGATCCGGGTAACTTCGTTGCCCGGATCGATGACCCGTATATGCCGTTGGTGCCGGGCACGATCTTCAGGTACGAGGGGGTCAAGGAGGGCCAGCCTCAGACCAACGACGTGACGGTCACCGCGGATATCAGGATGATCCTTGGGGTGCCCTGTGTCGTCGTTCACGATCAGGTCAAGGCAGATGGTCACCTGATCGAAGAAACCTACGACTGGTATACGCAGGATCGGGCCGGGAACGTCTGGTACTTCGGCGAAGCGTCGACGAGTTACGAGCAAGGCAAGGCGGTCAGTACCAAAGGTTCGTGGGAGGCGGGTGTGGATGGTGCCAAGCCGGGCATCGTCATGCGGGTGCAACCGATTCTTGGAGAAACCTATCGCCAGGAATATCTGAAGGGTGAGGCCGAAGACATGGCAAAGGTCCTCCGCACCGGTAGCTCCGTCAAGGTGGCCTACGGATCGTTCGACCATGTCATGGTCACTGAGGAGTGGACGCCACTGGAGCCCGCAATCGCGGAAGAGAAGTCATACGCACCCGGCGTTGGCTTCGTGCTGGCCGTCTCGGTGAAAGGCGAAAACGAGCGATTGGAACTTGTCGAAGTTGTGACGCCGGGCGATGCGACGCCTGCCGCGACTCCGGCCAGATAGCGGGGAGCGGGGATTCGATCAAGGTTTGTCGCTGAGGTGATCGACGCGCTTTTGTCGGATATCCTGATTCCGGTTCCCTTTGGCCCTTGTCTGGACGTCTTCCCGATGTTGCTGAACCATCAGCGCAATTCTTCCAGGCCAACACCGTGCGGAACACCATGCGGAACGACGATGGTCGATGCTGTCGAGGTGAGCACGATCCCAAGCGCCCAAGCGCCAGGAGACAGCGGTGGTGGGTAGGTCGGGCTCTCGATAGCGAAGAAGACGTTCTTGCCGAAACCGTCTGCGATGACGCGATCAGGAGCGGATTGGGCAGGCAAGGACGTCATCGTCGAATGGGAATGCGGAGATAACATCGCACCGGACCCCGGGGTCCGGTGCGATTCCTGTGGTCAAGGCACCTGTCGAGCCATACAGGGCGCGCGGCAATTCTCCACCATGAATCTGTATCCAAACGCCTCGACGTTTCAGGTGTCAGGATCGCACCCTGATTCTTCAGCTCAGTGAGGCACAGATCAACGTGCGGATGCCGCAGACGCTGCCAGTTGGTGCGGAATCGACAAGGCAGAGAGGACAATTCTGCTGAATGATCTCGATTTTGCTGCGCTCATTGCTCGCCGTATAACAGACCCTTTACTTGCCGATCGAGCGGCTGACAAGATTGACGATAGAGTTGATGCATTCGATAAAGTCAATTGTCTCCGTCTCCATGAATGGCGAAACACCGGCAACAAGGTCGTTCATGGTTGTATTTTGACCTTCTGCAACTGAGAAGCCAGTGCTGACGTGGTGGATAGGTCGAGATCTCGTTACCGATTCGATGGATGAAGAGCCTCCAATACCACATCGCCATCGATTTTATCGCCACTGAGCGGTGAGATCGCGAGCCAACCGCCTACCTTCTACCTTGCCGATGGCTTCATTCTCAGGCAAGCTGTCTCCGATGCCGATGGGGCGACTGGAAAATATGCTCCGGGTCCTTGCTCGAGATGGTTTCGATTCGACCACGAAGCAGCCGGTCCGCAGCATGATGGTTCACAGATTCGGCGACGGGGCCGAGTTCCCGACGCCGCAGATTGGCTGGATCATGTATGAGATCCGATTCCTTGTGCCGAAACATTGTCGTTCTTCATCGAGTCGAATATTCGCGGGTCTCTGACCAGCTTTCCCTTTCGGGTCCAAGTGGACCACTGTCTCACAGCCCGAAGAAGCAGATGTTCGAGCGCTGGCGCGGCTTCGAGCCATTGATGCACGAGCCGATGAACGAAGCTCCGGCATCGTATTGCACGACGGCCGAGGTCAACGCACGGTGTGAGATCCTGCTGCCAACTCCGCAAGAAGCGGACGCACCCTATCATGGTGCTGCGTCGCGAGGCGTCCACCTTTTCCGGCCGCACGTGTTCGAGTGCGATCCAGGCAAACAGAACCGGATCGCGCCGAAGGATGTGGTGACCGAGTGGCATCTTTTCGGTCAGCTAATTGATGGTTCTTTACTTCATCAGCCGGCAGATGCTGAAGCGGTCGTTGTTGGAGTCGTGTCGTATCCGTCTGTGATCGTCGTCAGTAAGACATTCCAGGCTGGGGTAGATTGAGGTTGTGAGGATGTGAGGATGGCATGATCGATGTCACGGCGCAGGATGTCGCGTTCCATTGGCCATTGGCGATGCCTCTTCGCCTCGTACCGATAGCCAAGGGCACGAATAATCAATCCTATTTGGTGGAACTGGATGCCGGTTCATATGTCTTGAAGGTTCACTCGAACAGGCCGGTCTCCGAGCGGCTTGCGTTCGAGCAAGAATTGCTCGTCTTCCTCAGCATGTCTCATCTGCCGTTCGCTGTTCCCGTATCCATCCAAACGAGGTTGGGAGAAGCAAGCGTTCAGATCGATGATGTCCGAGCGTCGCTGTCTCGACTGATACCTGGACAAACTCCAACGTGTGGATCTGTCTCGGAGGCGTATCGATGCGGGGAGGCGCTGGCCACGCTGGATATCGCGCTGCACGAGATACGGTGCCCACCGGCGACCTGGTTTCCGGAAGCCTTTGGCAACCTCTCCAGCGTTCATCCATTGATTGCAGACCCAATAAAATCGATGTACCAGGTGATCGGTCGCGACGCGCTGACGGACGGCCTCGCCGTGGCAATGATGGCGTTGCAGGAGCAATGGCGGAGGCAAACCTCCGGATGGACGACCCAGATCATCCATTCGGATTTTTATCCCACGAACGTTCTGATGGATTCGGGTGGCATCACCGGAATTCTGGATTTTGAATTTGCGGGTTCAGGATACCGGGCCATGGATTTTGCCATTGGTCTGTTCGCTTTTGGTGTCGGAAACTGGGAGCATGATCAACCGTGGCTGGTACTGGAGTCATTCGCCAATGGCTATCTTGGGCGAGTGCCACTAACCGACGATGAGATCGCGGCGACGCCCATGTTTATACGCATGCGAGAACTGACGAGCTTCGTCCATTGGCTGGGGCGAATCGAACTGGGATTGACCGTGGCCACCGAGGGGCGGACCCGGGCCTGCAAGGTGCTCGCAGTCGAGAGATGGTTGCACCAGAACGAACGTCAACTGATCTATCGGCTCTTCAGGATCACGAGCGAGCGATGATGATCTCTCGCCGTAGCTACCCATGCTGGATAACAGCCACGAGAAGTGGGCACGGGGTGGCGTCGGCGTAAGGTTGAGACAGAATGCACGTTCGCCCCTCGTACCTCCATCACAATCGACACCGTCACTACCAACCAGGAGCCCTTCCATCATGAGCCAACCACCGCACGTAGCCGCGACCGCCGCCATTTCACCCTCAGCCGATCTCGATTCCCTCTCGGAAACCTATGTAGCGCTGGCATTTGGCCTGGAATGGCACATTCCGGGCGCGATCGATGGGTACATGGGGCCGGAATCGCTGCGTCCCGCAACTGACGCGCCCGCCGTTGAACCGGCGGTCCTGCTCGAGCGGGCAGAATCCCTGCTTTCCGCGATCGAGGTGGCCGACATCCCCGCCACACGGGTCGATTATCTGCTCGCGCAGGTGCGTGGAATCACGACCATGGTGCGCAGGCTGACCGACGAGGAGATATCCTACGCCGACGAGATTCGTCTCTATTTCGACATCGAGCCGGAGCGGACTTCTGAAGTGGTCTACGATGACGCCATCGCCGCACTCGATGACGCGCTCCCCGGTGAAGGAGCGGTTGCCGAGCGGATGGTCGCTTACCGCAAGCGCTTCGAGATTCCGGTCGAGGCCGCGCGCCGCATCGTGCCCTCGATCATCAATGAGGTGCGGCGGCGGTCCGCCGCTTTCGTGTCGCTCGCGGAGAACGAATCGGTTGAGCTTGGGTTTGTGCAGAACAAGCCGTGGAGCGGCTACAACTGGTACCTCGGAAACAGCCGCTCGCTGATCGAGATCAACACCGACCTGCCAATCAAGGCACATCTGCTTCTCGATCTCATGGCGCACGAGGGGTATCCGGGGCACCACGCCGAACATTCGCTGAAGGAACAGCGTCTGTATCGCGAGGCTGGCTATGGCGAACATGCCATTCTGCTCATCAACACGCCAGAATGCGTGATCTCGGAAGGGATCGCGACGCTCGCCCAGTCGATGATCTTCGAGCCAGGCGAGGCCGAAGAGTGGCAGGCAGAGCATATCTTTGGTCCACTCGGGATCACCACCGATTTCAGGAATGACGCCCAAATCGCTGCTGCCCAGCGCGCCATGCGATCGGTCAGTGCGAATGCCGGGTTGCTCCTTCATCAGGATGGCGCCAGTGAGGATGAAGCCGTTGCCTATCTCTGCCGGTATGCACTCAGTTCGGAGACGGAAGCGCGTCACCGGCTGCGCTTCATTGCCGATCCGCTCTGGCGCGCCTACGTTTTCACTTATCACGCAGGACGGGACCTGATCGATGCCTGGCTGGATCGCGAGGATGTCGAGGGAGACGTCATCACGGGAATCGATCGTTGGAGCCGTCGGCAACAACGATTTAGCCAGTTGCTCCAGACACAAGTGACCCCGTCGGCATTGGTGAGTGAGCTTACGATCTGAAATCGGTCATGATTGGACCGAACTGAAAAGTCACAGCGGATTCACAGGAAACGTGAAGTTGGCGTTGTAGATTCGTTCCTATCATGTGTTCAGTGGATGACGGCAATGAGTCGTCTCCTGGTTCATGTGAAAGAGAGACACCGGTGACTTCATCCTTGCCAAGCGATTCTCGACCAAGTGATTACGAGTTGGACAATGCCCGGATCCATGCGCGCACGACACGCCGCCATGTGCTCAAGGTTGGTGCCGTGGCCGGCGCTGCAGCCGGCGCTGCCATTGGGTCGGCCGCGATCGGCGGCAAGGTGATCGCGGCCGTGGCGGCAAACGCCCAAAGCGCCACGCCGACTAACACAAACGCCGATGCGACTGCTGCGGACAGCTCCGCGACTCCAACCACCGCCATGTGCGTGCTGACCCCGGAGTTGACGGAGGGGCCGTATTACCTCGATGACCTGCCGGTACGTAGCGACATCACCGAGGGCAAGGCCGGTATCCCGCTCGATCTGAAGATCACCGTGCTGAACTCCACGTCGTGCACGCCGATCGAGAACGCGGCAGTCGATATTTGGCATTGCGATGCGAACGGCTTCTACTCCGGCTTCACCCAGATGAATCTAGGTGGCGACGCGGCTTATCAGGATGATGGCTCGAACGCCGACACGTTCCTGCGCGGCGTGGTGTTGACCGGCAGCGACGGATTGGCCGAGTTCAAGACGATCTACCCTGGTTGGTACACAGGGCGCGATATCCACATCCACATGAAGGTGCATGTCGGCGGCGCGGCGGCGGACGGAACCTACGATGGTGGTACGACCGCGCACACCGGGCAGCTGGCCTTCGAAGATACGCTTACCGATGAGGTCGCGAAGATCGTGCCGTATGCGAGCCGCAGGACAACGTTCCTGCGGCTGGCGGAAGACGGTGTCTTCGGTGGCGTTGAAGACGGCGACATGAGCTTTTTCCTAACGATGACCCCTGTCAACGCAGCCTCGTTGGCCGATGGATTCACCGGTGTCATCAACGTTGGCGTCAACCCTGATGCCGCGCGGGCTGAAGGCATGGGTGGCGGACAAGGTGGTCCAGGTGCCAATCCGCCAAGTGGGGGCCCAGGCGTCCAGAATCCCGATGATGCGACGGCAACCCCAACCATATGACCTGCGATCGTCCATTCTGCGGGGACATCCCAGGTTCCCCTGCCCACGTGATGCCAGATGACACGAGAACGCCGGTCTCCCTTTGGAGACCGGCGTTCTCGTGTCCCGCATGATCGCGATCGACGTCAGGAGATGAGCTTCAGCCCGATGACGCAACCGACGATTCCCAGGAGAAGCACGATCTTGAACAGCGAGACCGGCTCGCCATCGAAGGCCATCGCGTACGTGACGGTCAGCGTCGCGCCGATTCCCACCCAGATGGCGTATGCGGTGCCGACCGGCAGATCGCGCATGGCAAAGCCAAGTCCTGACATGCTGATGACAATTCCGATCCCGAAGATGATGGTCGGAGTGAGCCGGCTGAAGCCTTCGGACTTGCCGAGCGCCGTCGCTCACACCGCTTCGAAGATTCCAGACACGATCAGTACTATCCAGGCCATGATGAATTACCTCGACGCCGTCTTGTCGCAGACCGGGTACGGCGCACCTCGTCCGGGTGCCTCATGGCTTGGAAAAGTGTGCCATGAGATCGCACCGGGGGCCAACACGACCTGTCCCTTGCACGTGGTACAGGATGGAGGTCGCGAGGATGGCGTACAACGCGAAGATGCCTTGGAGCCGACCCTGCGTGTGATGATCATCGCGCAGAATTCCCTTTCCGCGCATTCCCGCCTTCACCGTCGCGCGGGCGAAGCCGTTATATTGCGGCTCGCGGAAGGACAGGTTGCCTCGATCCGGGGCGAGGCAGTAGTGGCGAAGGCGATCCGAACCACGATGTGCACCGGCTCGGACATGGATCTCCGATTCCAGTAATGAATACCTGCACCACCTGCAACGCCTGCAACACCCGGCCAGTGCTCGAACGCATCGCGAGCATGATTGCGAATGACGCGGATCGAGACCACCTCTCGATTCCATTCGATTCAATCGTTCAGGTCGATTGCCAGTTCAGATCCGAGAGCCTGCTTCGACTGATCGCCAAGCAGGGTTATCGATCCGGAAGGGGCGCCTTCCGGATGCTGATACGTCATATTCACGGTCATGGTCATGACGGCGATCCCATGGGCAGAAAAGGGGTTGTACGGAATATGCATCGTCGTTGGTGATCGGACACTGGAAGGATCGGGTTCCAAAGGACGCCGATGAACCGGGTGACCGGGGCGGCGACGATGAAAAGGGTAGGAGTTGCTGCATGAACCGTGCCCTTTTCAGCTTCAGTAAGGACGATGCATCGCCAGAATCGGCTCGGAAATCGAACTGCAACGGGACAGTTTGTTATGATGAATAGGCAGTGGGCGAGCGCGTATCCCGTTCCTGATATGGACGCAGTGAAGTTGGGGTAGTTCAGATAATCTGCGAACGTTCGTAGCATCCAGTCGGCTCAATGGCATAAGGGAGATTTTTGGACAGCGAAAGAACATTAGTTGTCCTCCTGCAATGTGAGTCTGGTTTTGACCATCGAGGTGGGTGTGAGACCCTTGTAGAATGATCCAGCCCTCGAAATGGAACGTTGAAGTTGGTAATGGGAAGGTCTGTACCGCGTGACGATGCCGGACGACACTGATCTTATCCAGGCGATCGCCCGGCAGGAGTCGGATGCGCTGATGCATCTGTACGACCGGTATAACCGGTTGTGCTTTGCCGTGGCGTA
>JAABUN010000338.1_pt1 | contig 122200 bp, 118 predicted proteins | sample 5559311 | NCBI WGS metagenome assembly JAABUN01 (sample SAMN10711877, study PRJNA513370) | rock metagenome | isolation source: Antarctica rocks | place: Antarctica: Victoria Land, Siegfried Peak sud | reverse complement strand
CGCATGGCGCGGGTGATGAGCAGGAGGAGACCGCTTCCGCAGTCCATATCCCCACCGTCGACAAGGGCCTGGACGGCCCCGAGACCTGGGGGCGTTGACGGCGTGTTTGGTGTCGGCATTCTGGAAGACTACAACGGTGAGGGTGGTTATATAGGTGACAAAACTATGACGCCCGAGGCAAGGAATCCCGATGACCAGCACAGCGATGGAGCGTCCCGAGGACGCCGGACACGACGTAGACGGTGTGTCGTGGTGGCAGTCGGTGCCAGGTCTTTCCCTCGGGTTGGTCGACGAGACCGAGGTGCCCAAAGACCGAGCGATCATTGACGTCGGCGCCGGTTGGTCGACGCTGGTGGACCACCTGCTGGACCTTGGCTACACCGATCTGACCGCGATTGACCTGTCGGCCAGTGCGTTGCAGATTGTGCGTGACCGTCTCGGCCCGGCCGGCGACGACGTCATCTTGGAGGTTGCCGACGTCCTAGAGATGCGCCGCAACCGTCGCTACGCGCTGTGGCACGATCGGGCCGTCTACCACTTCCTGACCGAGCCCGACGAGCGCGAAGACTATTTGGCGACGTTGCGTTATTGCTTGGCTCCCAACGGGTATGCGGTCGTGGCCACTTTTGGCCCTGACGGTCCGTTGACCTGCAGCGGGCTGCCGATCGTCCGCTACACGCACGAAGACCTAGCCGCCGAGTTCCCTGGGTTCGACCTTATTTCGACCGCCGGCGAGGACCACGAAACTCCGTGGGGCAAGACTCAGCAGTTCACTGCCGTCCTTTTGCGTCGTACCGACTGATACCTCCACGAAGAGCCAAAGCACGTAAAGGCTGCGCCTAGCACATCGCCCGCTGAGGTCGCACGAGCCAACGCTGTGGCTGCGTCGAAACCGCCGGCGAGGTGCCGGTGATAGTCGGCCATCACCGAATGCGCCACGTCGTCAGGCACCCGGCTTCCGGCGGCGATCACGGTGGAGACTCCTAACGCCAAGAGGCTGGCGGTCATTCCGAGGGCCTCGTCGCCGCGACGCACACTGACCCGCCCGCTTTCGCAGGCCGAAAGCACCACGTGGGAGGCGCGGACGCGGCGACCTTCGATCTCGTGGGCAAACAGTGAGCCATCGCGTAGGCGCAAACTGGAAAACAGTGGGTTCTGGGCGTGATGCTCACCGTGCGCAGCCACGTGGACTACGTCGGCTTGAACGAAGGCGGCTAAGACGTCAGCGGTGGTCGACTGCTCGGCCAGCACGACGCGACCGCTACCCCAGGTGCTGATAGCGGCGGTCACCTCCACGTCCGCCATAGGTACATCCGGGCCCGCCACGGCATACACGGTGGGCGGTGCAGTCATCTCGGTATGCCGCCTAGCCCACATCGTGGCCGACTTCGCTACGGTGGTGGCGATGCCTCGCCTGCTCGGCACCATCCCCCACGGGACCAGGCTGAGTTCCGTCGTCGGCACCACCACGAGCGGTGAGTCGGACAATCGCTGCTCGGCGAGCGGCGTGAGGAGCAGCGCCTCGAGCTCCTTGAGACGTTGGTTCAGCGATGCCCGCACCACGGTATACATCGGGTGCGTTTGCGGCACTCGGGACGCGGCGTTGAGATCGGCTTGAGTGGCTCGAACGCGGTCGCTGATGACGGAAAGCCCGCCAAGGTGGTGCAGCGACGCAACCCCATCGGGCCGCACCAGCACGGCGTGTAGCTGATCCCGGCTGATGAAGGTCGAGAGCAGCGCCACGCCAGCCGCCTTAACCGCGGTCTTGATCTGGGCCGGGGTCGCAGGTCCAGCATCCGGTGCCGCGTCGCTGGCGTCTACTTCGGTGGTCCAGTCCAACTCCCGGGCCGCCTTTTCGGCGCGGGTGACCTCAAGGCGAAGCGAAGCGTCCGAGACATCAGGGGGCACTTGCCGCAGGTCCTCACGGGCCTTGCGCAGACGGCTAATGGCTTTGGCGCGGGCGGGATCCTCGGAGGTGCGCACCGGTGGCAGGGTGCGCACGACATCGCGCCACAGCTCGGTGCGAGCCAGCACCTTGCTGGCCGACCCGCCCCGCATTGCCAGGTCCAGGTCGAGGCCGATGAGTTGCGTCGCGTGCACCGTCAGGGCGGTCCGTAAATCGAGGCCCGCCGACTGTCGCCCGGTGGCAGCGAGATCCTTGGCCGCCTGCTTGAGCGTGCGGACGGCAGATGCCTGATGGCCGCTGGTCGCGCTGATCTGGGCCGACACGTGCCGGGTATGCAGGCGCGTGGCCAAGTGGGGCGAGCGCAAGAGAGAGGACGCACGCCCTAAGGCCTGCCCGGCCTCGAGGTACCGACCTTGATCGACCAACGCCTCGGCGAGCAGCAGGGTAGCGCGCTGTTGAGTGGTTGTTTCGTGGTGGCGGGCAGCGGCTTCCTCCAGCGCTTGAGCCAAACGTTCGCGGCTCCGCGCCGAGCGAGCGCCAGTGCTTCCCACCTCCAACTCCACTAGCAAAGCACTGTGTCGCCAGCCGGATTCGCCTCGCCGCAAGAAACGTCGCCGGGCTGCGGCCGCGTGATCCCGGGCCGATGCGCTGGCCCCGATGAGCAACTCGCAGCGGGCTAGGTCGAGCTCAATTTCGCCGCGGTCGTGTTCGCTACCTTCGGAGATTGTGTGCGTCAGCGCGGTCAGTAAAACCTGATGGGCCTCGTCGATGAGCCCGGCCTCGAGCATCACCCGGGCTCGGTCCAGCCGCGCGATACCGCGATCAACGTCAACGTCCATGGCATCTGCGCGCGCCATCAGTACCAAAGCCGCCGGGAAGTTGCCGAGCAAGAATTCGGCATACCCCTGGTTGTGAATTGCCTTGAAAGCAACTGCGACGAGGCCCGACCGCTCAGCCAGCACCGCTGACTCCGCGAGGTCTTGGGATGCAGCGGCGGGGTCGTCGAAATATGCCGCCAAGGAGCCCCGGTTAATCAACAGGCGGGCTTGCTCTGTATCTGCCAGAAGATGGCGATCAGGCTCGGCAGCCCTCATCAAATCCAACGAGCCGCGCAGGTCCCCGCCACGGGCGAAGTGCACCGCACGGTTGAAGTCGCATTGCGCGGCCACGTCATGATGTCCGGCCGTCACACAGTCACCGCGGATCTGGGCTAGTAATGTGAGCACGCCCGGCAGGCCTGAGTCTTCGAAGGCGATCCAAGAGTGAGCCAGTCGGAGTCTCAACCCTAGGTGCGACGTGTTCTTGTGGCTGTCGTCGCCTAGCACGGTCCCAAGGGCTTCACTGCCCTCCCGCAAGAGCTCTCGCGCTTGGACTAGTCGCTGCTCGTCGATGGCCAATCTGGCGTCTAAGAGCAGGGCCTCCACCGCAACCTGAACGGTGGAGGCGTCCCTAGTGCTCGCAGCCGAATGCGGCTTGCCAGTTTGCGCATCCGGCAAGCGAGGCGGCGCTGGACGCGAACTCACCCACGCTACTTTGCCATAGCTTTTCATTACCGACCCGTGGTGCATCGGTCGCGCATGGCGAGGGTCTCGGCGCGGACCTTCTTAGGGTGCGAAGTCGGGCAACTCGTGTCTGACCGCGTCCCAGCCACGCCTGACGGCTTCCGCTTGGCCAATTGCAGCGACAGTTGAGGCTTGACTGATGTGTTGTGCGAGTTGACCGGCCAGGAGCGGTGCTGCGAACGACGTTCCGCTCCAGGTGCCAAAGCCTCCCGCGAAATCATCCGGGTCGATGGTGGCTCGCTCTGACCCTGCGTACTTCATACGCGCTGAGGGTTGTTTGTCCCCGTTCAGGTTCGTGGGCAATGTGCTGACGACGTTGGCTCCGAGACGATGGCACGAGACCCACGCGCCCGCATTGCTGAAGTACGCCACCGCCGTCCCGTTAGGGTTCAGCGCACCCACACTGACCAGCGGAATTGCCGCATCGTCGAAGCCAACGACCTGACCCGCAAAGGCAGCGGGGTGGAACGGAGCCAACATCGAGTCGTTGCCGGCAGCTGCGACCACCGCGACACCCCAGGTGCCGAAGGCCCCGAGGAGTCCAGAGAGCATCGGATCGATTGCCGCGTCCCCAGGAGCCTCGTGGTAATAGCCCAACGACAGACTGAGGACGTCCAGCACGTCGTCAGACTCACCACCGCTGGTGGCGACGACCTGACGGACGAGGAGGGCCACGAGGGTGTTGATGAGCAAGCTTTCCGCGACCACTCCGTCGCCGGACATGATCGGAACGCCGAGGATGCGAGCTTGGGGGCATTGCTGGCGCACCATGCCAGCGATGAAGGTGCCATGCCCGGCATACGGTGGGAGCGAGCCGTCGAGGGGATTCTGCAGCGGCGGTGCCAACGTGTTCATCGGCCCCTCAAGGCCCAAGAGGACTCCGGCCACTGCAACGTCACTGGTGGCTGTGGCCGGGTCGGCAAACCACGGGTGCTCGCCGATACCGGTGTCCAAGGTGACGACCACGGGGGGACGCTTGACTGAGGGCGCGCCCCGACTTGGATCGGGAATGGTCAGCGCCGCAGGCCCCCGGCCCCCACGGCCGGGAGCGGCGTATTCTGCGGCCCCGCCGTTAGCTACCGCATTCCAGTACGGCACTGCGTTCCAGTAAGGCACGGCGTTCCAGTAGGGGACGGCGTTCCAATAAGGCACGGCGTTCCAGTAGGGGGCACCGCCGATGTCCGGGCAGGCCACTGCCAGGTGGTCGAGGCCGACCTCGCTGGCCTCGATGCCCGCCTCGCGCAGACGCTGCAAAACCGGCCAGGCGTCGACCGGGGCTTGGTCGGCTAGTGAGGCGCTGTCGACAGAAACGACGCGCAGCGGAGTGACCCAAAACTCGTCAAGAGTGTCTCGTGCACGTTCTTGGCCTCCCCCGAGGGCTTCGGCTACCTCGTCCCCATTGCGGTCGTAGCGTGCCTCGACCTCGATCTCCTTGAGGACCTCGTTGATCTTGCTCAGTGTTTCGTCTCTTCGACCGCTTGGGAGTCCACGAACCAAAAGGGTGTTACCGACGTATGCCGTGGGTCGCGGGGCTTGACCGGACGGCAAAGGCACAGCGGTGATTGGGTCCAACACCCGCGCACCAAAACGCTCGATGATCGCTGGAGGCAGTGCGGGGACAGGGGTCAGCTCCGGTTGATCAGCCGAACTGGCATCAGTGGGAACGGTCATGGCAAAGCCTTCCTTTTACGGACGTCTGCCCCTGAAGAGTCAGTGACCGTGGTCTTGATACGTCGCCACTCCGGTAGTTCCCTGGTCACCGCTGCCCATCCCCGGCGCACCGCAGCTTTTCGGGTGGTGACGCCGAGGCGTTTGCTACGGCTCAGATGGTGGGCGATCTGGCCGGCAAGGTATGGAGCGGCAAAGGACGTGCCGCTCCAGCTGCCGAAGCCGCCGGTGAAGTCGTCCGGGTCCAGCGCCCCCCGGTTTTTGCCAGCGTGCTCTAAGGACTCGCTTGGCTGTCTCGTGCCTTGGATGTCCGTGGGCAGAGTGCTGATGACCTCTACGCCGGGTCGATCACAGGACACCCACGGGCCGGAGTTGCTGAAGTGCGCGGTGGTGCCGTTCGGATTGAGGGCTCCCACACTGACCAGCGGCACGCTGTTGCGGCGTACTCCAGTGGCCTGCCCGGCGAACGAGGCGGGGTGGAAGGGCGCGGTGGTGCCATCGTTACCCGCCGATGCGACCACCGCGACCCCCCACGAGCCGAGCTCTCGCAGCAGACCGGCCAAGACCGGATCCGTGCTCTCGTCCCCGGGCTCCTCGTGGTAGTAGCCCAGCGACAGCGTCAGCACATCGAAGATGTCCTCGGTCCGGCTGTGGGTGACGGCGACGGTCTGTCGCACTAAGAGGGCGACGAGAGTGTTGATGAGCAAGCGCTCGTGCACGGCGCCGTCATCATCCATGATGCGGATGCCCTCGACCCGAGCCTTCGGCGCTTGTTGACGGATGATCCCGGCGATGAACGTGCCGTGCCCCGCATACCTGGGCACTCGACCATCGAGCGGGCTGCGCGGCGAGGGAGCCTCGACATTCATCGGCCCGTCGAGGCCCAGAACGACGTCGTTGACGCGGACCTCGCGACTCACGATGTCGTCGTCGCCAAACCACGGGTGTTGCCCAATGCCCGTGTCCGGCACCACCACGACCGGGCGCCGCCTGCCGCGTCGCAGACGGGAGGAGGGGGGCGGCATCACGAAGGACACCGGGCGGCGCTCGCCCTCGCGCGCCCCGGCATACCCCCTGTTTGGATGTGGGCAGCCAAACGCAGGGTGATCCAACCGGACGTCAGCGCGCCCCAGACCCTCCAAGCGGACCTGTTCTAACACTGGCCACGCATCGACGGGCCCGCACGGACCTCGATCTCGGGAGGGCGCGAGGTGCACAGTGCTGACCCAGTACCGGTCCACAATGTCGCGGGCCACCGGGTCGAACGAGGCCAACTGCTCCGCCACCGCGTCGAGGCGCGTGTCGACCGTCATCTCAATGCCGGTAGTGGCGTTGGTGGCCGCTAGTCGTCGGACCCGCTCCGTACGTGAACCGGCTGGCCCACCGCTGACCAGCAACGACGGGCCGAGGTATGCCGTCGCTTGCCGACCCGGGGTCTGCTCGTCCGGCGTCGTGGTGGGCCGGTTGAGGGTGCGAGCACCGAAGCGCTGGGCCACGTCTTGCGGCAACCTGGGCACCACCGTCGACCGCCCATTGGGAGGTGGGACCCCATCGGAGGCGGTCGACGACGAAGGGCTCATCGTCGAACCTTAGTCAGGGTTTGACGAGCGTGAGTGCCTCTTTGCCTGCCAAGACTGCGACAGTGTTATCGGCCGCCAACTGTGCCATCTCTGTGCGCGTCTCGATCGTGGCCGAACCCAAGTGCGGGACCATCGCCACGTTGTCGAGGTTCAGCAAGCCCTCGTGCACGGCCGGCTCCTGCTCGAAAACGTCTAGCCCGGCACCAGCAATCTGATCGTCCGCCAGGGCGCTCGCCAACGCCGCTTCGTCCACGATCGGACCGCGCGCGGTGTTGATGAGGTATGCAGTGTCTTTCATCAACGCCAACTGCTCGGCACCGATGAGGTGGTGGGTGGAATCGTTGTAGGGACAGTGCACCGAGATGACGTCGCAGGTGGAGAGCAACTCGTCGAAGTCCAGCCTTGTCGCACCTAGCTCCTCAGCGACCGCCGGGTCGCACGCGTTGCGCGAGGAATAAGCGACCTGCATACCGAACGCCTTGGCCCGCCGGGCCGTGGCCGCACCGATGCCGCCCATCCCGATGACGCCGAGGGTTTTGCCCTGCAGGCCCGAGCCGAGCATGTAGAACATGCCCCAGGTCCACGGGGTCTGGCTGCGCAAGACTCGTTCGCCTTCACCCAACCGCCGCGTCGCCATCAGGATTAGGCCGAACGCGATGTCGGCCGTCGACTCGGTCAGCACATCGGGAGTGTTGGTGACGATCACGCCACGCTCAGCACACGCCGCGACGTCGATGTTGTTGTACCCGACTGCGACGTTGGCCACGACCTTGAGTTGCGGCCCCGCAGCGTCGAGCAACTCGGCGTCGACCTTCTCGGTCAGCAGCGTCACCAGGGCGTCAGCGCCCGCAACTTTGGCCAACAGCGCCTCACGGCTAATCGGCGCGCTGTCGTCGTGAGGGTCCACATCGTGCTCGGCCTTCAGCGTCTCAACCGCAGGCTCCGGAACCCGCCCGGTGACCACAACCCGACTCATACCGAGCCCACCCAGGACTGCAACTTGCCCATGCCGGTGCGAATGTCCTCGACGTTGATACCGGAGTAGGCCAACCGAATGTACTCGCGGTCTTCGCCGGGCTGCGGGCGGCCGAAGTGGCGACGCGTGCAAAAACTCATACCGGTCTCGTGCAGGGCCATCTCGGCGAAGTGCGTGACGTCGCGGGCACCGGTGAGGGCGACCGCTTCGGTGGCGTCCGGGAAGATGTAGAACGTCGAGCGAGGCACCTCCACCGAGAGGCCGGGGGTGTCGTTAACCATCTCGCAGACGACGTCTCGGCGTTCCTTGAGCGTGGTGAGCATGTCCGCGACCGGCTGCTGGGTGCCCTCCAACGCGGCGATCCCGGCCCACTGGACGTAGTGGGTGGTGCACGACTCGTCGTTGGTGTTCATGGTGGACATCACCGTGGCCAGCTCGACCGGGGCGACGGCACACCCGAGGCGCGAGCCGGTCATCGCGAACTTTTTGCTGAACGTGTAGAGGATGACGGTGCGCTCTGCCATGCCTGGCAGGGTGGCGATCGAGGTAGAGGTGCCTTCGTAGCGCATCTCGAAGTACGCCTCGTCCGACAGCACCCACAGGTCGTGCTCGATGGCGATCTGGGCAATGGCCTCTTGCTCGGCGGGCTGGGACTCGGCGGAAATCGGGTTTTGCAGGTCGTTGTAGATGATCGCCACGGTGTCGGTCGTGATCTGGGACCGCAAGTGATCGAGGTCGATGGCGAATCCATCGTCGGTCGGCACGTACCGGTAGGCCTGTCCGTTGCCGCCGAAGTATTCGATCTGCGATTCGTAAATGGGGAATCCGGGGTTGGGGTAAAGCACACCCTTGCCCGGGTCCATCACGGCCTGAAGAAACTTGGTGATGACGGGCTTGCCACCGGTCATCACCACCACCTGCGCGGGGTCGTAGGTCACGCCGCGCCGTGAACCGATGTCGTGCGCAAGCGCTGCCCGGAGTTCAGGTATGCCGGCACCAGGGCAATACCCCGTCTTGCCGTTCGCGATCGCCGCGTTCATGGCCTCGATGATGTGAGCAGCGGTAGGGATGTTGATGTCTCCGAGGTGGAACGGATAGACCTCGTTGCCTTTGGACTTCCAATCGGCTGCGGCAAGGGCGACCGCGAATGCGGTCTCGGTGCCGAGTCGGGATAGGCGTTGCGCGAGCGCCATTGCTCACTCCTTCGTGCCGGGGGGTGCGAGCCCAGATCGTGTGGCTCGAATGCTCACCCTAAACCTGCGAAGACGCTGTGACGAGGATGAATTTCCTCAGGGGGTGGCGGGTGACGGGGGATGAGGCCATGATGGCCCGGAACGGCTCATACGGTCAGGCTGACGACAATCGCGGACAGGGGAAATTCATATGGCACAGGGCAGCGCAAGCACAGGTGAGGCCGGGCGGGACTTCTATCTCGGTCGCACCGTTCACCTCGCAGCGGTGGCGGCCCTGGGTGGGTTGCTCTTCGGCTTCGACACCGCCGTCATCAACGGCGCGGTCGGAGCCATCGAGACCGACTTCGAAGTCGGCAAGTTGCTGCTTGGCTTCGTCGTGTCCTCGGCGCTGCTGGGCTGTGTGGCCGGTGCCTACATGGCTGGGCGCCTAGCCGACCGGCTCGGGCGTATCAGGGTCATGGTGATCGCTGCGGCGTTGTTCTTCGTCAGCGCAATCGGGTCCGGCCTCGCCTTCAGCGAATGGGACCTGATCCTGTGGCGAGTGGTCGGTGGGTTGGGTGTTGGCGCGGCCTCGGTCATCGCCCCGGCCTATATCGCCGAGATTTCACCGGCCTCGATCCGCGGGCGGATGGGGTCACTGCAACAACTGGCCATCGTGAGCGGCATCTTCATCGCCCTGCTATCCGACTACTTCTTGGCCACCACCGCTGGCGGATCGGGCGAGCCGTTGTGGGGGCTGACAGCCTGGCGCTGGATGTTCATCGCTGAAGTCATCCCGGCTTTGGCCTACGGCGTACTGGCCCTGACCATCCCGGAGTCGCCGAGATTCATGGTCGCCCGAGGTGATGATAGGGGCGCACGTGAAGTGCTGCGTTCGGTGATGACCAGGGGCATCGACGAACGCATCAAAGAGATCAAGCGCACCGTCAAGCTGGATTACCGGTCCTCAATCAAAGACCTCTTCAAGCCCAGTGGGGGAGGCCTGCTGCCCATCGTCTGGATCGGCATCGCCCTGTCGGTGTTCCAGCAGTTCGTCGGCATTAACGTGATCTTCTACTACTCCTCGACGCTGTGGCAGTCGGTCGGCTTCAGCGAGGCGGACTCCCTCACCATTACGGTGCTGACCTCGATCACTAACATCGTGGTGACCATCGTGGCGATCGCGCTGATCGACAAGATCGGGCGTCGCCGGCTGTTGACCATCGGCTCCGCTGGTATGGCCGCTTCGCTGGGCACGCTGTCCTACATCTTTGCCACGGCGGCCACGGTTGAAAACGCTGAAGGCGTGTTGGAACCCGTGTTGGGTGACACCGCAGGCATCGTGGCACTCATCGCGGCGAACCTCTTCGTCGTGTTCTTCGGTATGTCGTGGGGCCCGGGCGTCTGGGTGTTGCTGGGCGAGATGTTCAACAACACCATCCGCAGTACGGCACTGGGTGTCGCAGCTGCGGCCCAGTGGTTGGCGAACTTCGCCATCTCGACGTCGTTCCCGACGTTTGCCGACATCGGGCTGGGCTTCGCCTACGGCTTCTACACCACGTTCGCCCTGCTCTCGTTCTTCTTCGTGCTCAAATTCGTCCCAGAGACCAAGGGCCGCGAGCTCGAAGACATGTAGGCAGCTCTCGCGGCCACCTTGAGACCTATGGTCCCCTCGTGCGCTGCGTTGTCAGTCTGGGGCTGCCTTGCAAGGCAGCGCACGACGGACGATGCAGCGCACGAGCCCGCTCCCGCACCGAGCGCGCAATATGTTGGCGCTCAAAAGTGGCGCGAAGAAAGTTGGCCGATCGCGTATCACCGGGGCACGAGCGCCCTCCTAGCCCTCGACACGTCTGAGACAGTGGAGACTCCACGCAGCGATATCGACGGGAAAGATCAGGATGGTTGGACCAACCGCAGACCCGCAGCCGCGGGCATCTGGCGGTGTCGATGGCCACGACAGCACTGACCCAGCTGACGGTCAAGACACCGAGCCGACTCCACCCACACTGACGGATAAAGCGGCGGAGGCCTTCACGGCATACCGAGCAGGGCACCACCCAGCGATGGGGCGACTGGTGGACCTGCTTACCCCCCTGCTGTGGCACACGGCCCGAGCTCAAGGCCTGTCACCGGCTGCCGCCGAAGACGTGTGTCAAACGGCCTGGTTGCGATTGATCGACAAATCGACCGTCATCGAGCAACCGAGGGCCGTGCTGTCGTGGATGGTCACCACCGTGCGACGTGAAGCGTGGCGTCAACACAAGGTCGCTGGCCGTGAGAACGGCGATCTCGAGGCACGACCCGAGCCCTCGTACTCCGGGCCGGGCCCCGCGCAGGAAGTCCTCCTGGGGGAGCAACAACGGGTCCTGTGGACTCACGTGTTGCAACTGGGCGATCGCTGCCAGCACCTGCTGCGGGTTATTGCGTTTGCTGATCGACCTGACTACGCGACCATCGCGGACAGCCTCAATATGCCTGTCGGAAGCATCGGCCCAACCCGCGGCCGGTGCCTGACTCAATTGCGCGACACGCTCGCGCACGACCCTTCGTGGTTGGGAGAATGATCATGAACAGCACTAAGCCGACCCCGGGACCTCTGGACGCTCAAGACATAGCGATCCTGACCGAACTGCGTGCCATCTACGACCACGTCGACCCCGCTCCGCTCACCCTGACCGAGCGGACGAAATACGCCATGACGGTGCACATGTTGGAGGCCGAAGTGGCCGAGCTAACGGCAATGCCGATGGCTCTGGTGCGTTCCGACGTGGCGGAGCGCGTGGGCACCATCAATTTTTCGGGCAGTTCGATGAGCCTGATGGTGAGTGTGTCGACCGAGGCCACCGGGGTGCGCGTGGACTGCTGGGTCACCGTTCCCGGCGCGCTCGTCGAGATTCACCCGACCGGTAACGGCGTCGAGGACGAGCGGTCGGCAGTGACGGACGAGCAAGGTCGATGCGACTTCAGCGACCTGCCGGCCGGCCCGGCGCACTTCATCGTGTGGGCCGATGCCGAGCGCACGTCACGTCCCATCATCACCCCGACCGTCACCCTGTAACGCACGAGGCTCTAAACGTCTTCAGCCTTCGTGGTGGCTGGGTCCCATTTGGTGGTGCCATCGTTGACCCAACCCCGATCTTTAATCGCCTCGCGGGCCTCGCGCTTCCACTGCCCGGTGAGGCGGTCGACGTACAACGTGCCGTCGAGGTGCTCGGTCTCGTGCTGCAGGCACCGGGCGAAGAGGTCCTCGCCCGCTAACTCGACGAGGTTTCCGTCGAGGTCGGTTCCGGTGACGCGGGCTTGGGGGTGGCGCGCCAGCGGGAAGTACTCGCCGGGCACGGACAGGCAGCCTTCGCCGTCGAGGTCCTCGTCGAGGGCGCCGGGGGTGCCGAGGCGCTCCAGCACGGGGTTGATCACGACCCCTCGGTAGTGGGCCTCGTCGGGGCCTGGGCAGTCGTAGACGAACAGACGTAGCCGGATGCCCACCTGGTTTGCGGCCAGGCCGACCCCTTCGGCAGCCTCCATCGTGTCGAACATGTCGCGCACCAACTCGCGGATCTCGTCGGTGACCTCACGAACCTTCTTGGTCGGCTGGTGCAAGGCACGGTGACCCGTGATGGTGATGTCGCGGACTGCCACGGACGCTCCTAGATCTGATCTGAGTACGGCGACCGAGTCTAAGGTGCGCGCAGCGTTAAGACTCCTTTTTGGTCCTCGGGATGGGGCCAGTGGTGTCTTCATCGTTGTCGTGAGCTTTCTTGCGAGGCGTCACGCGTTGGTATGTCGACGCGCCCTCGCGAGACGTCTGCCAGCCGGCGTTCTCCGGGGGGGCGGGTGAGGAGTGGTCGCCGCTCCAGTCTTCGTCGTCTTCGGGCTGGTCATCTTCGAACGTTTCGTCATCGGACTCGTCGGCACCTTCATGAGCGCGGCCTTCGTCGTCGGAGTGGCCACGGTCTTCCGCGGACTCGTCCCCATCGTCATATCTACCGTCTTGTTCGTGCTCACGGTCATTTTGGTGCTCATCGTCTTTGTTGTGCCCGCCGTTATCTTCATGCCCACCGTCGTCCTCATATCGGCCCTCATCCTCGTGCTGACGTTTGTCACGCGAGCGTTGCGTGGATTCGTTCTCGGGCAACGAATCTTCACTGTCGTACGAGCCAGGGTCGAAGATGATTTGACAGATTTCGCGGTAGGTCTGATCCGGGTTGGGCACCCATCGGATCTTTTGTAGCGCTTGGTCCTTGCCGGCCGATTCCATAAGAAAGGTGCCGTAATGCAGAAAGCGCCCGAGGATCGGACGGTTGTAGGTCATGTCGGTGACTTTGCCTAGTGGCATCATGGCCACTTTGTGTGAAATTAGTCCGTACGTCAGCAAGAGTCGCTTATCGGTCGCGACGAACCACTCGTTGCGCCACTCCAGAACTTTCCAGATGAGCCGCCCGACGAGCAGGAGCCACAAGACCCACAGGTAGCCGCCAGCGTTACCGAACATGCGATCCAGTTGGATCGTGATCCACGAGACGATGAAGAAGCCGACCAATACTGTCGAGACTGGCTCGATCAGGACAGCCAGATGCTGTCGGGTAGCGACCTCGACTTGCTCCCCCCGAAGGACGTAGCGCTTCAGGAGCCGGCTGCCAACCTTGACGCCAGAGTCGAGGGTCTCCGAGGAGCGAAGCATTGCTAGTCGATGAGCGCTTCGAAGAATCGGCCGATGTTACGGAAGCCTTCCTCGACGATGTCCCAGGCGGAGGCCAAAATGTCCGCCGCCTGGTTCGGGCTGGTAACGATCGCGTAGATCAGAAATCCGGCTAGCAGCCACCACAAGACCTGCTTAATCTTGCGTGGCATGGAGGGACTCCTTGATCGTTCGGTGTGTCGCGGGTCGAACCTCATTGTGGCAGCATTCACCATTTCTTGGGCAACAGCCACGCCGACGTCGTCAGCCGGTCTATGGCCTCGCCCACGTGCGCGGTGGTCCCGGAGAAGCTCATCCGCATGGTCTGGTGGCCCTTCGCGACGTCGAAATCGACTCCGGGGGTCAGCGCCACACCGGTGTCAGCGAGCACGTCCTGGCACCATCGGACGCTGTCCTTGGTGAGGTGAGAGATGTCGCACCACACGTAGAAGGCCCCGGCAGGGGTGGTGGCCGAGCCCAGCCCGATCTCCGGCAGGCGGGTGCGCAGCAGTTCCCGGTTGTCGGCATACCGGCTTACGTGTCGGTCGAGTTCGGTGCGTGATGCGGGGCTGAAGGCCGCGATGGCGGCGTGCTGCGAGAGCGCCGGTGGGCAGATCGTGAGGTTTTGGCTCAGGATCTCCAGCGGGCGGCGCAGGTGTCGGGGGACCAGGGCCCACCCGAGACGCCACCCGGTCATCGAGAAGTACTTGCTGACCGAACCGACCACGACCGACTCGCGAGAGGTTTGCCAGGCGCTCGCGGCGGGGCCGTCGTAGGTGATGCCGTGATAGATCTCGTCGCTGATCAGCAGGCAGTTATTGGATTCACACCAGCGGGCGATGGCAGCAAGCTCGACGGGGTCGATGACAGTGCCCGTGGGGTTCGAGGGGCTGGCCACGATGAGGCCGCGCGGCGCCTGCGGCAGCGCTTCGAGCATCGACACAGTGGGTTGATAGTCAGTCTCCGGACCGCAATCGAGCTCGCGCACGTGGCACCCCATCGCGGACAGCGTGTTGCGGTATGCCGGGTAGCCGGGGCGCGCCATCGCCACCGTGTCGCCGACGTCGAAGGCGGCGAGGAAGAGCGTCGAGAACAGACCGGACGAGCCAGTCATCACCATCACATCGTCAGCGTCGACCTCGATGTCGTACCAATCCCGATGGTGGCTGGCGATGGCCTCACGCAGCTCGGGTATGCCGGTCGCGTCGGTGTAGCCCAACACCTGGACGTCGAGCGCGGCCTTGGCTGCGTCGCGGACCGGCGTTGGGGCAGGGGTCGAAGGTTGGCCGACGCACATCAGCAGGAGGTCACCATGGGTACGTTGGCGTTGTTGGGCAGCCTTAAGCACCTCCATCACGTGGAACGGCTCAATCGCGCTGCGCTGGCTCAGGTGCATGTACGTGTCCTCGGGTGCTTACCAGGTTTAAGGTTTGGCGGTGTGCTCAGACCACGCCATACAGACGGTCACCGGCGTCGCCGAGACCGGGCACGATGTAGCCCTTCTCGTTGAGCTTCTCGTCGATGGCTCCGGTCACGAGGCGCAGCGGAGGCTCGATGCCCTCGACCTTTTTCTTGAGGATCTCGATGCCTTCGGGGGCGGACAGCAGGGTGATGGCGGTGATGTCGTCGGCACCGAGGTCGACCAGGTAGTGGATGGCTGCGGCGAGGGTGCCACCGGTCGCGAGCATCGGGTCGAGTAGGTAGCACTGGCGCCCGGAGAGATCATCGGGCAGCCGGTTGGCGTAGGTCTCGGCTTCGAGGGTCTCCTCGTTGCGAATCATCCCAAGGAAGCCGACCTCCGCCGTCGGCACCATGCGCATCATGCCGTCGAGCATCCCCAGCCCAGCACGCAGGATCGGCACCACCAGGGGCTTGGGACTGGCCAGGCGAATGCCCGTGGTGGACGCCACCGGGGTCTCGATCTCGAACGGGGTGGTGCGCACTTCCCGAGTGGCTTCGTAGGCCAGCAAGGTCACCAATTCGTCGGTAAGCCGCCGGAACGTCGGGGTGTCGGTCCGTTTGTCGCGCAGGTACGTGAGTTTGTGCGCAATCAGCGGGTGGTCGGCAACGTGGACTCGCATCTGAGCAAACTACGCCACAGGGCTGCGATCTTGATCCCGAGGCGCCCAGGTCTTACAGAACGGTGCTGGGCGGCGCGCTGACCTACGATCAGGGCGTGGGCGCAGTCAGGGATGGGCAGATCGGGGGCTCACTGCCCGGCTGGGCGGACGGCCAGTATGCAGCGTGGATGCGTCTGGCGCTTAACGAGGCTTCGTTGGCTGCTGACGATGTGCCGGTGGGAGCGGTGGTCGTGGACGGGTCGGGGGAGATCATTGGTCGGGGACACAACGTGCGTGAAGTTGACGGTGACCCCACCGGGCACGCCGAGATCGTGGCGCTGCGCGCGGCGGGGGCGAGTCTGCATACGTGGAGGTTGAGCGGTTGCACGTTGGTGGTGACGCTCGAGCCGTGTGTGATGTGTGCGGGTGCGCTGATCGCGGCCAGAGTCGACCGCGTGGTATTCGGGGCGTTCGATCCGAAAGCGGGGGCCTGCGGATCGGTCTGGGACCTGCCACGGGACCGCAGTAGCCTGCACCAACCCGAAGTGGTGGCTTGCGTGCTCGAGATCGAGTGTCAAACCTCGTTGCTGGAGTTTTTCAAGGGGCGCAGGCTCGGGTAGCCTGATTCACGGTGGCGTGTCCGAGCGGCCTAAGGAGCACGCCTCGAAAGCGTGAGAGGGGGAAACTCCTCCGTGGGTTCAAATCCCACCGCCACCGCGTGTTTTCACAACACAATCGAGCAGGGCGAACCCCCAAAGGTTCGCCCTGCCTGCGTTGCGGAGTGTGCATTCGGGGGTGCCTGCGCGAACTCACGGCTATCTAGGTAAGGTCATGTGATGCGGTCTGCTTTGGGGCCGCCCTGCGACGGGATACCCGACCTTCCATGATCGAGTTCAAATCCGTGAGCAAAAAATTCGAAGATGGCACCGTTGCTGTCGAGGATTTCAACCTCATTCTTCCTTCCCATAAGACCACCGTTTTCGTCGGTTCGTCCGGCTGTGGCAAGACCACTCTGCTGCGCATGATCAACCGAATGGTGGAGCCCACCTCAGGCCAGATCCTGATTGACGACGAAGACGTAGCCAGCCGCGACCGGGTCAAGTTGCGGCGCAGCATCGGTTACGTCTTGCAGTCGGCGGGCCTGTTGCCGCACCGCAAGGTGATCGACAACGTGGCCACCGTGCCGGTCCTCAACGGAACATCGAAGTCTGATGCCCGAGCCGGGGCCATGGAGTTACTCGACAAGGTGGGCCTAGACCGCAGCCTTGCCGATCGCTATCCCGGCCAACTGTCCGGAGGCCAGCAGCAGCGTGTCGGCGTGGCGCGCGCGCTGGCCAGCGATCCGAACATTCTGCTCATGGACGAGCCCTTCGGTGCCGTCGACCCCATCGTCCGGGCCGATTTGCAAACCGAGTTGAACCGGCTGCAACGCGATCTGGGCAAAACGGTGGTCTTCGTGACCCACGACATCGATGAGGCCTTCACACTCGGAGACCAGGTGGTGATCCTGAGCCAAGGTGGCGTCGTCGCGCAGGTCGGCACCCCCGCGGACATTTTGGCCGACCCGGTCGACGACTTCGTCGCCTCCTTCGTCGGTGCGGATAAGGGCAAGCGTGAACTCTTCGTCCAAGAGCAGTCGGGTGGTGGGCGCCGAATTATCGTGGACTCTGAAGGCAAGCCGTTAGGCACCCTCGATGACGGAGCCAGCGTCCGGTGAACTGGACGTTGGACAACCTAGATCTGATCTGGGAGTTGACGCTCAATCACGCTCGGCTCTCGATCATCCCGATCGTGGTGAGTTTCTTCTTGGCGATCCCGCTGGGCTGGATAGCGATGCGTAACCCGACTTTGCGCACCATCGTGATCACCGGTACGAGTTTGCTTTACACGATCCCGTCGCTGCCGTTGTTCGTGATACTTCCTCTCATCATCGGTACGCGAGTGCTCGACGACGCCAATCTCATCGTGGCGCTCAGCATCTACGGCGTCGCGATCATGGCGCGATCTGCAGCTGACGCCTTCGCTTCAGTGGACGACCAGACCCTGGATGCCTCGACGGCCATGGGTTTCTCGGCGCTTTCGCGGTTCTTCCGGGTCCAGCTTCCGCTGGCCGGGCCGGTGCTGCTCGCCGGTATCCGGGTGGTCTCGGTCAGCACCATCGCCCTGGTGTCTGTCGGAGTCATCATCGGATCACGAAATCTGGGTTATTTGTTCGCGAACGGCAAACAACGCGGAATCCTCGAAGAAGTCTCGGTCGGCATACTCGCCAGTTTGTTGCTGGCCCTGTTATTTGACCTGATCATCGTCTACTTAGGGCGAGTCTTAATGCCCTGGTCACGGAAGGTCACCACATGAACCTCTTGATAGACGCGTTGCAGTGGCTCGTCGATCCGGCTCAGTGGACCGCAGGGGCCCGCAGCCCCCTCCCGATCCAGGACCGCCTCATCGAGCACCTGATATATACGTTGATTTCGGTGCTGCTTGCGGCAACTATCGCGTTGCCGCTGGGGTTCTACATCGGCCACACGGGGAAGGGACGACAGTTCGTCATTTCTTTCACCGGGTCTATGCGAGCGCTGCCGACGTTGGGCGTGTTGTTCTTCCTGCTGATGGTCTTCGGCGAGTTCTTGTCCTACGACACCGCCCCGATCGTGGGAGCGACCATCTCGTTCGTCATCCTGGCCATTCCTTCCATGCTGGCCGGCGCCTATGCCGGATTGGAGTCCGTGGATCGCAGTACCATCGACGCGGCTCGGGCGAGCGGAATGACGGAATGGCAAATCTTGACGCAGGTCGAGATTCCCTTAGCGCTGCCGCTTATTGTTGGGGGAGTCCGGGCAGGCACGCTTCAGATCGTCGCCACGGTGACCATCGCTTCGTACGCTGGTCTCGGCGGGCTGGGACGCATCATCACCTCAGGAATTGGCCTCAACGATTACAATCTGATTCTCGGTGGGGCTCTATTGGTCACCGCGCTGGCTCTTGTAGTCGACGCAATCTTCGCGCTCGTGCAGAGCAAGACCGCAACCAAAGGCGTCACCGAAAGTAAAAGCAGCAAGCGTTCCGGCGTCCGCCGGGCGTTGCGACTACCCGCGCGTACCAACGCGTAAAACGAAGGGACCTCGCCCAATGTTCACACCTCGATTGACCCGTAGGGGAGCAATTGCGCTCGCCTCCGGACTAGCCCTGACCCTCACCGCATGTTCCTCGGACGACCCGACAGCGGCCCCCGAAGCAGCCTCCGGTGACGGGGACAGCCCCACCATTGTGGTCGGCTCGTTTGCCTTCCCCGAGAGCACCATCCTTGGCGAGATATACGCCCAAGCTCTCACCGCCAATGGCATGGAAGTCGAGACCAAGTTCAACATCGGCCCACGCCAGCAGACCATCCCAGCACTCCAGGATGGCTCGATCAACGTGATCCCCGAATACAACGGGAACCTCCTGGCCTACTACGACACCGACTACACCGAGCGCACCACCGAAGAGGTCGACGGCGCTTTGGAGGAGGCCATTGCGGTCGACGACCTCCGCGTGCTCGATTCGGCGGACGCCCAAGACAAGGACGCGTATGTGGTTACCAAGGCCAAGGCTGACGAGTTTGATTTGACGTCCATCGGGGACCTCTCCGCTCTCGAGCCCTTTGAACTGGGTGCTAGCCCCCAGTTCGCTGAGCTTGGCTACGGCATCCCGGGCTTGGCCGACGTGTACGGCGTCACCGACGTAACGTTCACCCCGATCGAAGACTTCGGTGGCCCAGACACGGTCAAGGCCCTAGTCGATGACTCGGTGCAGGTGGCGGATATTTTCACCACCTCACCGGCCATCGTGTCGCAGGACTTGGTCGTATTGGATGACCCGGAGAATTTGATCTCCTCGCAGAACATCATCCCGCTGGTCGCGGAGTCGGTTTACACCGAGGAACTCGCCGAGGTGCTTAACGAGGTTTCGGCCGAATTGACCACCGAAGACCTCATCGCCTTGCGCGAGCGTGTCGAAGGCGAGGAGAAGGCATCAGCCGAAGACGCGGCAGCCGATTGGTTGGCTGAGAAGGGCCTCAACTAGCCACGTCCGACGGATAACGGCCTGCGAAAAACGTGCTTGAGCGCGGCTTTCGCAGGTCGTTTCTGTGTGCTCAGCGGGTGGATCTGCCGACGATGCGTTCGGCGGCGGCGCGCCGGTTGGTCGATGCCGACACTCCCGGGTTCGTATGCAGAGCGTCGCGCACGATGTCCACCAGTTCTTCGCTCTCGGGGGAACTCGAGAGAGGCGTCAACGACCTTCTCGATCGCGACCAACGCCTGATATTGCTCGTGGGCACTCCGTGCGTCGACGACCGCAGCCTTCAGAGTCTTGGGGTCAGCCAACTCGGGTCGTGCCTGCATGATGGCGATGGCAGTGAGCCGGTCACCGTCGCTGCCCTCGCCAAACAGGGCTCGGACGGTGTCTGCGGAGGTCGAGGCCACCGCTAGAGCGCGCGTGTGGCTCATCAGCAAGTGCTGCATACCGGTCAGTTTTTGGCCTGGCTCTTCGGTCTGCCGGGTGTTGAGGCGGGTAGACACTGGCGGTGCCGCGCCATCCAGGAGGATGCGCGCCGACTCACGCAGGCGGTGCGCCTCGTCGACGTTGCCGCGGGCCTCGGCCATCCCTGCTTGCTCGAGCTGCTTCGCGGCCTGACGGGGCAACGTGGCCTTGATCGGCCCGGCCTCAAACGTCTGGATGCGATCCGCGAAGACCACCACCACGATCAGCCCAGCTGAGGCCGCGACCATGGCGGCGGTGCCGATCTCGTTGGTCGTCGTAAAAACGGCCACGGCACCGACGACGAACGACAGGGCCGCCAAACCCAGGGTGGCGTACCGCAACCACGCAGGGAAGAACAGTGGTCGGTCCTCGGTCCCTGTGCCTTCAGCCATGGTTGAACCCTAACGACGTCATAGTCATCGGCGACGTCCGCGAGGTCAAAGGTCCTAGCGTGATGGACACCCCGACGCTAGTTTGAGTCCATGACGAACCTGATTGAGGACTACGCGCTCGTGGGTGACCAGCATACGGCTGCCCTGATCTCTTCCGCCGGATCGGTGGATTGGCTCTGCTTTCCTCGCTTCGATTCGCAAGCGTGCTTCGCTGCCTTGTTGGGCAAATCAGAGCACGGTCGATGGCTGATCGGGCCGCGTGATGAAGCCACCAGTACTCGCAGTTACGTCGAAGGCACGGTGGTCCTGCAGACCACCCACGAGACCGAGGCTGGCACGGTGAAGGTAACCGACGTGATGCATCCCGAGGACGGACGCGCTGACCTTGTTCGAAGCGTCGAGGGCATCAGCGGCACCGTCACGATGAAGCACGAATGGATCGTGCGCCCGGGCTACGGCAAAATGGTCCCCTGGATGCGGCACGAGCCTGACCCCAGCGACCATGGCGGCGACGAGGCTTTGGTCGCGGTCGCCGGGCCTGACATGTTCATCCTGCGGGGTCCTCGCTTGCCCCGTCCCGACGAGGGTCGGCACGTGGACGAGTTCGACGTCTGCGAGGGCGAAACCGTCGCCTACAGCATGGTCTGGTCCCCTTCCTATAAGGACCTGCCCGAGCCGATCGATGTCGATGAGCGGCTTGAAGAGACTATTCGAGAGTCCCGAGACTGGATCGATGGCGGCTGCGGGCTCACCACCTACGCCGACGCCGTAGACGCCTCGCTCATCGTGTTGCGGGCTATGACGAACGCCGACACCGGTGGCATCGTCGCCGCTCCAACCACGTCGTTACCCGAAGAGCTCGGCGGCGAACGCAACTGGGACTACCGATACACATGGCTGCGAGACGCCGCCCAAAGCGTGCAGGCGCTGTTGTCTTCGGGGCTGCGCGACCGGTCAACGCTGTGGCGCGACTGGTTGCTGCGGGCCGTGGCCGGCGACCCCGACGACCTGCAAATCATGTACACCGTGGACGGGTCGCGAGACATGCCCGAACGCGAGCTCGATCATCTCCCCGGGTATGCCGACTCGAGCCCCGTGCGGGTCGGTAACGGCGCGGTCGATCAGCGGCAAACCGACGTGCTGGGTGAGGTCATGATCGCACTGGAAATGCTGCGCGAAGAGGGAGTCGAAGAAACCGCCGATTCCTGGAGTCTGCAGCGCACCCTCATCGACGACCTTGCCGAGGACTGGACCGATCTGGACCACGGGTTGTGGGAGATGCGCGGGCCGATGCAGGCGTTCACACACTCACGAGTCATGGTGTGGGTGGCGCTCGATCGAGGACTCGCGGCAATCCAGAAGCACGGACTGGAGGGGCCCGTCGAGAAGTGGGAGAAGGCACGCGACGCCGTGAGGGAGGATGTGTTGACGAACGGTTACAACGCTGACCGGGGCAGCTTCACCCAGCACTACGAGACCGAAGAAGTCGATGCGTCGCTGCTGATCATGCCGCTGGCGGGCTTCATCGAGGCCGACGATCCACGCTTTGTTGGCACCGTGAAGCTGATCGAGTCGGAACTGATGCAGGACGGATTGGTTTTGCGCTACCGCACGTCATCGGGCGTGGATGGGCTGGAGGGTGAAGAGCATCCTTTTCTGATCTGCAACTTCTGGTTGGTACGGGCCTACGCGGCGATGGGCCGAGTGGACGACGCGACGGCCCTCTTCGAGAAGTTGTTGGCGTTACGCAACGATGTTGGGCTGCTCGCCGAAGAGTATGACGTGAAGCGAGGACGCCAAATGGGCAACTTCCCGCAGGCCTTCTCTCACCTAGGACTGGTCCAGGCGGCCCACGACCTCGAGCACGCCCAAACGAAAGAGGCTAAGAGGTAGCGGTGGCCTGATCCTCGTCAGGCTCGGCTAGTCCTGCAAAGTCGTCGCCGAGCACCAGGTCGACCGCGTCGCCTCCGCGTTCCAGCGGCACCAACTCCGACCCCGGTACCTGTGCCTGCACGAACTCGGCGGCATCGGTGCCGTCCGGGCCGAACCGGATGTCCGCAGGGCCATCAATTTGCGCCCTTTCCGGGTCGTTGGATACGAGGTCAATCACAAAGTCCCGGGCCTCCAATTCGTTCGCAACGGTGCGGGCGAGGCCAGGCTCACCATTAGCGTTGTAGACGTTGACCTGGATGTCGCCCGGCTCCACGCCCGCTGGGCTCGCGGTGGCGCTCACCTGGCTGGAGTCCATGGTGCCTTCACCGTCATTTCCGCCGACCCACCCTTGGAAGTACGCGACCGCATAGATCAGCACCAGGAGCAGCACAACGGTGAGGCTGGTCAGCACCAAAGCAGTGGTCCGACGCCGACGCCGACTCGCGGTCGACATACCTCCGGTGCGCACGTAAGCCATGTTGCGCAACGCTAGCCGCAGGTGGTTCAGTCGATGACGAGGACACGCCCATGGACGACGGGGCGACCGCCCAAAGCGGCTCGCAGTGCGCGGTGCAGCCCATCTTCGAGGTAGTAGTCGCCCTTCCACTGAACGATGTGGCAGAAGATGTCGCCGTAAAAGGTGGAGTCCTCGGACAGCAGCGCGTGCAGATCGAGCCCGGCCTTGGTGGTGTACATGTCTTCTAGGCGCAACATCTGCGGCGGAAGGTGAGCCCAATCATGGGGCGTCTGCAGGTCGTGTGCGGGGTATGGACGCCCCTCGCCCACGCCCTTAAAGATCATGTGCCGATTCTATGGGGCAACGTGGGGCCGCTGACTAGAGCCGAGAGGGCGGCGGGCTGTGGCGGTGCAGATGTCCTCGAGTGTTACCGGATGCAACGCTGGGGCGGGCTGTGGCGGTGTAGATGTCGTCGAGTGTCACCCGATGCACGGGCGAACTGCACGTTGGCGAGATTGGCGGAGGATAGGGGATTTGAACCCCTGAGGGGTTTCATCCCCAACACGATTTCCAATCGTGCGCACTAGGCCACTATGCGAATCCTCCGTCAAGTACGCTACCTGAGCGAGTCCGTGCGGCACGAATCGGGCACCGAGGGTGCGTGGGTTTCGACCCAGCCCCGTACCTGGAATAGACTTATTCCCGGCCCCCCGCGTGGTGGTACCTCACCGAACTCCCCCAGGGCAGGAATGCAGCAAGGGCAGGTGGGCTCTTCCAGGTGCGCGGGGGGTCCTTCACGGCCTGGGACGAAGCCGATATGAGCCTGATCGTCATCCGCTCGCAATCCGCAGACGTGTCTGCTCCGAATGACTGCCCACAACTGCAATCGGTACGACTCGCACAGAGGCTTTGGGTCACTTTCATTGTCGACAGACGCTGCGCTGCCCGGATTTAGGTATTCGTCTGGCGTTAAACGCCTGGATTCGGCAAAGTGGGTTGATTTCTGGCCCCTGTTAGAGGATTGTTCGTATATCGCTGATCGAAGTATGCGCTAAGTGCATGACAGCGACGCCCCATTCCCCACCTTCCCACCGAGTACAACGGGTTTCCTCGAGAGGAACAGAATGTCTTCTACACCACGGACAAAGAACGTCCGTAGTCGTCCTGCAAAGGCCATGCTTGCCACAGGGTCCGCCCTGATGGCGGTTGCCCTTGCGGGGGGTCTACCGAACCTCGCTGGCGCGTCCAGTCACCGGGAAGCTCCGCTGATTGCCGACGATCCGGTGCACGACAACACCGACACCTACGCCTTCGTCAGCCCAGATGACCCGGACATGGTCACCCTGATCGCCAACTGGTCGCCCTTCTCGGAGCCCAACGGCGGTCCGAACTTCTACCCGTGGGAGGACGGCTCGTGGTACGACATCAACATCGACAGCAATGGCGATGCCACCCCGGACATCACCTACCGATGGACGTTCACCACCAACGATCTGCGCGGGACGGACACATTCCTCTACAACAATGGTCCGGTCGAGACCTTGGATGACGAAAACCTGCTGTTCCGGCAGGACTTCACGTTGACCAAGATTGAAGGCGACACCGAAACCGAAATCGCCTCCGGCCCAGTGGCACCATCCAATGTCGGACCTGCTTCGATGCCCGACTATGCGGCGCTGCAAGAGGCGTCGATCACCGACGTCGACGGTGGCGGTAAGACCTTCGCCGGCCAAAGTGAGGACCCGTTCTTCCTGGACCTGCGCATCTTCGATCTGCTCTACGGCGGGGATCTGTCGCTGACCGGTCAGGACACGCTGGCCGGCTACAACGTCAACTCGGTGGCACTGCAGGTGCCGCTGGATGAGGTCGCCCTGAACGGCGACTCCTCGACCAACCCGGTTGTCGGCGTTTGGAGCACGACCAGCAAGCAGAGCGTGACGCTGGAGCCCGGCACGGCCACCCCCGAGGGTGACTACGTGCAGGTGTCCCGCTTGGGTATGCCGCTGGTCAACGAGGTCGTCGTCCCTGCCGCACTCAAGGACGCCTTCAACGGTTTGACTCCCGTCAACGATGCGGAGGCCGCTGACGGCGCCGTTCTGGACAAGGTGCTCAACCCCGAGTTGCCTATGCTGATCGAGGCGATCTATGGCGTTCCCGCCCCGGAGACCCCTCGTGAAGACATCCAGCAGATCTTCCTGACGGGTATCGCCAAGGAGACCGGACCGATCCAGGCCGACCTGAACAGCCAGATCCTCAACGGTGACGTGGAGGCCGACTCGTTCGTGCCTTCGGAGATGCTGCGGTTGAACCTGACCGTGCCCCCGGCGGCTGAGCCGAATCGCCTGGGCGTGTTGGCGGACGACCTCGCTGGCTTCCCGAACGGACGCCGGTTGACCGACGACGTTGTCGACATCGAGATCCAGGCATTGATGGGCGCGGCGCAGACCGGCGAGATCGTTGAAGCACTGGCCGCCGGTGACGGCGTCAATAGCAACAATGTTGCCTTCCGCGACTCGTTCCCTTACCTGGCGCTACCGGCTAACTCTTCGGTGAACGCTGGCGAAGACGTCATGCCCGATGGCGGAGTTGCCACCGGCGCTGGCGGTACGTTTGCGGACAGCGGCATCCCCACCTGGGCCCTGACCAGCGGCGTTGCCTCGCTCGCCCTGATCGGTATTGGCGCAACCTCGCTGTTGCGTCGCCGTCAGAACAACCCGGTGAACGTGGGTTCAGGCACCATCGCCTGATCCGCCCCACCGTAGTGTGAACAAGGCTGAGGGGGACGGGCGCCTAAATGACGTCCGTCCCCCTCAGCATGCACCCAGCAACAGGGGTCACGATGACCCCAACCTTCGACGTAAGCTTCAAGACTGCTGTGAGAGGAACTGCTCATGAGTGATGACCAGGGCGCATCGAATACCGGATCGCATCAGCCCTCTCACCGCGCCCCGGCCCGGTCGGTGCATTTGTCCTTCCCGATCGTGGCCATCGTGCTGGGGTGCCTGTCGCTCCTAGTGATCAGTTCTACGGTGATTGGCTTTCGACTTGGCGGTGACGGGTCCTCCGGCCAGACCGGAACGAGCCTCGCTGTGCAAGCCGCCGAAAGCGACGGCACGCTCCCGCCGTCGCTCGCCGACGTTGCCGACGCTGATGACGGCACCACTGGACCAGATGCAGAGACCCCCGACGCGGCGGCCGTGACGACCCCGGCCCCCTTGCCCGGTGACGACGCTCCCGCGCCCAGGGGTGACCGTTCGATCGAGGGCCCCGCCCAACGCGGAATGCTGCACGTCAAACCCAAGACCGTGTCCATCCCGGCGATCGAGGTCGAGTCGTCGCTCGTGAATCTGGGACTCAACCCCGACAACTCGCTTGAGGTCCCCGAGGACTACTCGAAGGCTGGCTGGTTCACCAAGGGCTCCTACCCCGGGGACCTAGGCGGCCCACCCGCGCTCATCGTTGGCCACGTGGACAACAGTGAGGGCCCGGCGGTCTTCTACAACCTCAACAAGTTGGTCATCGGCGACGAAATCTTGGTAGACCGAGCCGATGGCAGCACCGCCGTGTTCGTGGTCTACGACGGGGAGCAGTTCCCCAAAGACAGCCTGCCCACCGAGGAGATCTACGGCGACCGCGACGGCTCGGAGCTGGTGCTCATCACGTGCACCGGTGAATTTAACCCGGAGGCGGGTAGTTACCTCGACAACTACGTGGTACGAGCCAAGTTGGACAACAAGGCCAGCGGACTCGAAGTCTGATGCATTCCTCAACCGCGCGAGCAAGTATGTCCTTGGGGGCGGTGCTCCTGGCAGGCACGCTGATCGTCGGCCCGCAGGTTGCCGGTGGCCCGTCTAACCTCGACCCTACGGCGGCGACGTCGATTGCTGCCGCTCCGGCGCAAGGCGACCTAACCGCTTCCATCGCCCAACTGCAGCAACAACTCGAAGACCGGCCCGACGATGACACCAAGTGGGCACAATTAGGGGCGGCATACGTCGAGCAGGCCCGGGTGACCGCTGACCCTTCGTACTACCCCAAAGCCGATGGAGCTCTGGAGAAGTCCCTCGAGCTGCGACCGGACGGTAACGACGACGCGTTGGTGGCCTCCGGGGCGCTGGCCAACGCGCGTCACGACTTCGACGACGCTGCCGAGTTCGCGCGCGAGGCTCAAAAGATCAATCCGGCCAACCCGACCTCGTGGGGGGTGCTGGCCGACGCGTCCATTCAACTCGGCGACTATGACGAAGCCACCGACGCCGCACAGAGGATGGTCGACCTGCGCCCCGACCTTTCGTCATACAGCAGGGCGTCCTACGACCTGGAGTTGCACGGCGAGCACAAACGCGCCGTGGCTGCGATGGAATTGGCGCTAGATGGTGCCTATTCGCCAGCCGACACGGCTTTTACCACGTACTACCTGGGCCAGTTGGCCTTTAATGTCGGCGACCTCGATGAAGCCACGACGCAGTTTGAGCGCGGCCTCGCTGCCGTGCCCGACGACCCGATGCTGTTGCTTGGCCGGGCTCGGGTGTATGCCGCTCAGGGCCAGGTCGATTCGGCGGTCACGGCCTTTGACCGGGTCGTCGCAGCGCGTCCGCTGCCGGACTATCTGATCGAGTACGGCTTCTACCTCGACTCGTTGGGCCGCACCGCTGACGCGGACGAACAGTTCGCCACCGTGGATGCTGTCCGGGCCCTGTTCGAAGCCAACGGGGTGCGCGATGACCTCACGTCGGCCCACGTTGCTGCCGATCGCGGCGACCCTGCAGAGGCCGTCGAATTCGCTCGTGCCGAGTGGAAGCAGCGTGAGAATGTCGATGCAGCGGATGCGCTCGCTTGGGCGCTGCACAAAGCCGGTGACAACGATGAAGCGTTGGAGTATGCCGTCAAGGCCAACGCGCTCGACGGAGCCAACGCGTCGTTCCTCTATCACCGAGGCATGATCGAGCAAGCGCTCGGCATGGACGAAGCGGCACAGGCGACGCTCACTGCCGCTTTAACCCTCAACCCCTACTTCTCGCCGCTACAGGTTCCGTTTGCGGAGAAAGCCCTCGAAGAACTGGGCGGCATGCGGTGAGGGCTCCTGGGGTGCGCCGCTTCTTCACAGCGGCCGCTGCCACGTCTCTGATAGTGCTCGGCATGGCCGTGCCGGCTTCCGCTGGCACCATCGCCGTCCCTGCGCACCCGCTGGGCAACTTCACGGTGAGTCACTACAACGGGCTCACGCTCACGCCCGACGGCATCGACCTGCTGACGGTTATTGACATTGCGGAAATCCCGGCTCAGCAGGACCGCTCAGACATTGACACCGATGGTGACGGCGAGTTGTCCGACGCCGAATTGGCCTCTCGCGCTGAGTCAATGTGCCCGCAGGTCCAGCAGGACATGGTGGCTCAGGTCGATGGATCGGCAGTTGAGTGGACGGTCGCCGACACCTCGATGGAAGCCCTGCCAGGGGCAGCTGGGTTGCCAACGCTGCGTATGACCTGCAACTTTTCGACCAAGGCCGACCTGGACGGCCCGGCCACTGTGACCTTCGCCGATAGTTATCGCACCGACCGCATCGGGTGGCGTGAGATCACTGCCACGGGCAGCGGCATCGCGTTGCAGGACCCGTCGGTGCCCTCGAGCAGCATCAGCGACGAACTGCGTTCCTACCCCGAAGACCTGTTGTCGTCGCCGCTGGACGTCCGCGAAGTCACGCTGACGTCCGAGCCAGGAGTGGGCAACGCTGCCGGGGCTGCCGACGACATCGCCGTGCCGGGCTTCACCGGTTCGGACCCCTTGAGCCGCCTGGTCACGGCGGGAGACCGCCAACTCGAATCCTTCATGGGCGACCGAGAGTTGACCCCGTTGCTCGGCACGGCCGCGCTGCTGCTGGCGGTTCTCCTCGGCGCTGGCCACGCGGTGCTGCCGGGTCACGGCAAAACCGTGATGGCGGCATACCTCGCCGGTCGTAGTGGTCGTCCGCGCGACGCGCTCATCGTGGGGGCGACCGTCACCGGCACCCACACGATCGGGGTGTTGGTGCTCGGTCTGGCGTTGACGCTGTCGAGTGCGCTGGTCGGGGAACAGGCGCTTCGGGTGCTCGGCATCATCAGCGGCGTGCTGATCGCGCTGATCGGCGCGAGTTTGCTGCGCGATGCCCGCAAAGCGCGCCAGGCCCAGTCGAAATCTCGTGAAGCGGTCTTGGCCCACGCTCATGCAGGTGGGCACGGGCCCGGCCACGATGTGGATACGGACACCAAGACCGATCACGGCCACTCGCATGGCGCTCAAAACCGCGACGGCCATAGCCACGGTGGACACGACCACGGAAGTCACGGCCACTCACACGGGCCAGGTCATTCGCACAGCCACGGCCCGGGACGACGCGGTCTCATCGGTATGGGCATCGCCGGTGGCCTCGTTCCTAGTCCGTCAGCGTTGGTGGTGTTGCTGGGCTCGATTGCCCTGGGCCGCACCTATTTCGGTGTCTTCTTGGTCTTCGCCTACGGCCTCGGCATGGCGGCAATCCTCACGGCCGTTGGCCTTCTGCTGGTCAAGTTGCGGATGCGCCTGGATGAGTTTGAGTCCTCCAAGAGCAGCCGGGTCGCAACCAAGGTGACCGCTGCCTTGCCCCTGTTCACTGCGGTCTTGGTGCTGCTCGTCGGCATCGGTCTCGTTGCGCGAGGCCTCTTCTTCAGCCTTTAAACGCCCGCTCGACTCGTTATCGCTTGCTGGATTCCTCGCTGAGCGAGGGGAGTCAGCGCTCCCATGATGATTCCGATGACGGTATGCGGACGGCGTAAGCCACGCTCTCGAAGACCATTGGCGGCCCGGTGGATCAACGTCTCGAAATAGATCGCGCCGGCTCCTAACGCCGCGCCGACAATCACGATGATCAGTCCCTTTTTCACCGCCTCCTGCTCGGAGATTTGGGTCGCCGAGGCATCGGAACTCGGCTTGACCGCGTCCAGGGGGTCGTTCACGTCCTTCGAGGGCTCCGCGGCGCTGGCGGATTCCTCGTCATTGACGCTGCGGCCCAGGTGGATGCCACACAAGCCAGCCCCGACTAAGACCACAGTTTTCGCGGCGGCTCGGCGTCTGCGGCTGAGGATGTAGTCGGGCATCGCGTACCAAGCGGCCGTGAGGAGGCTCTCGGCTGCTACGGCCCAGGCGCTTTGATGGGCGCTTTGATGGGCGCTTTGGTGGGCGGTTTCGATGGCGGGCGGGCGCGGCTGCGTCTCAGTCATTTTCACCATCGTAGGCGAGGCTAATTCGCAAGCATGACCTTGATGGCGCGTCGTTCGTCCATGGCGGCGTACGCCTGCGCCACCTGCTCCAGCGGCAGTGTCAGGTCGAAGACTTTGCCAGGGTTGATCGCCCCCGCCAGCACGTCGTCGCGCAACTGCTCCAGGTAGGACCGGACAGGCGCCATACCGCCCGCGATGGTGAGGTTGTAGCGGAACATCTGGCCGATGGGAACCTCGACGGCGTGTGGCACCCCGACGAACCCGACGGTGGACCCGGGGCGCAGGATGTCGAACGCCGTCTGCATCGACTCCTTGGTGCCGACGCACTCCAGGACCGCATCGGCCCCGATGCCAGTGGTCATGTCCCGGATGACGGCAACCCCCTCATCCCCACGAGCCGCGACGATGTCGGTTGCACCAAACTCCTTGGCGACCGCCTGGCGCGGAGCGTGCCGCGACATCGCGATGATCCGCTCGGCCCCCATCCGCGAAGCAGCCAGCACCCCGCACAAGCCGACCGCCCCGTCCCCGACGACCACCACGGTCTGACCCGGCTGCACTCGGGCCGAACGAGCCGCGTGCCACCCCGTGCCCATCACGTCGCTGAGCGCTAACAGCGAAGGAACCATCCCAGAGTCCGGTTGCTCAGGGGTGGCCACCAGCGTCCCGTCAGCCAGCGGCACCCGCACGAACTCGCCCTGCCCACCGTCAGCCAGGTGACCATCTGGTCCTTTCGAACCCCAGCCGCCGAACTGCTCGCAGGCCGTCTGCATACCGGCCAGGCAGTGTGGGCACGTGTTGTCGCAGTACGTAAACGGTGCGATCACGAAGTCACCGACCCGCACGGTCGAGACCTCGGAGCCCACCTCCTCGACGATGCCCACAAACTCATGGCCGATCCGTCGCGGCTCCCTAACCTCGTTGATCCCTCGGTAGGGCCACAGATCGGAGCCGCACACACACGAAGCAGCCACCCGCACGATCGCATCGGTGGGCAACACGATCTGTGGGTCAGGCACCTCCTCGACCGCGATCTGGCGGGCGGCCTGCAGAATCGTTGCCTTCATGAGCCAGAGTCTGTCACTGAGCAGTGACAGACTGACGCGACGGTTCGGTTTCGGTGAAAGGCAGCGCAATGACTTTGCATGTGGGCTCAGAGGTTGGTCGGCTACGACAGGTCATCGTGCACCGACCGGGGTTGGAGATGCACCGTCTGACCCCCGAGAACAAGGAGCAGTACCTCTACGACGAGATCCTGTGGGTCGAGCGCGCTCAAACCGAACACGACGAGTTCGTGGAGGTCATGCGCAATCGCGACATTACGGTGCACTACTTCGATGAGCTGCTGACCCAGACGTTGGCCTCACCGGCCGCCCGCGAGCTGGTGTTGTCGCAGTCCCTGGACGAGCGTCACGTGGGGCCGCTCGCTGCCGAGCGACTGCAAGAGATGTTTCAGCAGATGAGTGACAGCGAGCTTTCCCGCTACCTCATCGGCGGCATCACCAAGGCCGAGGTCCTCGAGCGCATCGAGAGCCCGCGATCGGTCGTGATCGGCGCACTCGCCGACCACGAAGCCGTGCTCCAGCCCTTGCCGAACCACCTGTTCACCCGCGACACGTCGGCGTGGGTCTACGACGGGGTCGCCGTAAACTCGATGCACAAGAAGGCGAGACGCCGCGAGACGGTGCACTACGAAGCGATCTATCGCCACCACCCGATGTTCAAAGACCAGGCCCACCAGTGGTGGTCTCACGGCGTCGAAGCCGGTCCCGCGACTGCAGAAGGCGGCGACATCCTGGTGCCCGGTAACGGCACCGTATTGGTGGGCCTCAGCGAGCGCACGACACCCCAGGGTGTCGAGCGGATGGCGGCCAAGATGCTGGCCTCGGAGCACATCGACACGGTCATTGCGGTCGATATGCCCAAGTCGCGGGCCGTGATGCACCTAGACACCGTGATGACCATGATCGACCGAGAGACCTTTACGCGATACGTCGGTCTGCCCGCCCTCAACTCGTGGACGCTGACCGCTGGTGCCGAGCGAGATGGCCAGGCGCAGGTCAAGATCGAGTCGCACCTCGCGGACGATATGGACCAGGTCATCGCTCGCGGTCTGGGTGTGGATGGGCTGCGCATTTTGGCCGCAGATCAGGACCCGGCGTCTGCGGCCCGCGAGCAGTGGGACGACGGTTGCAACGTGCTGGCCCTCGAGCCCGGCGTGGTGGTGGGTTACGAGCGCAACACGGTGACCAACGACTACTTACGCGATCAGGGTGTCGAGGTCATCGCGATTGCGGGCGGCGAGTTGGGTCGCGGTCGTGGCGGGCCCCGATGCATGTCGTGTCCGATCGAGCGCGACCCCCTGGACTAGTACGTGCCGAGCAAGCGTCGCGTGCCGATCGCTGACGGACAACACGCGCTGGACGTATGCCGAACAGCCGCTGAACAGGCCGGCGACAGTGAAGCAGTCCTGGGGTCAGAGCGGGAGCCTGCTGACACGTCCACCGAGATAAGCGATGCAGTGCTGGCGATCAATGCGGTGCCGCGATCGGTCCGAGCAACGGCGGTGCGCTTCAGCCTCGAAGAGTTGGCCGCCCAGGCCCCGGGACGGTCGGTGGAGGTCCGGGTGCCGCCCTTTGGGGCCGTTCAATGCATCGAAGGCCCCCGCCACACCCGGGGCACCCCGACCAACGTGGTCGAAACCGATGCCGCGACCTGGTTGCTGCTGGTGACCGGTCGGCATACCTGGGAGCAGGCGCGGTCGGCCGGGTCGATCAGTGCCAGCGGCCAGCGCTCCGACCTTTCGGCATACCTCCCGCTCTAGGCCGCGAACAACTCTTGCCCCGTGCCCGGACGGGGAGTTTTGACTGAGTCCTCACGTCGCAGTGGTACCTGTGCCGGCGCGCGCTACGGGATAGGTGTCACTCGCGCAGCACTAGTGGCCACACACAGTCGATGCCTCCGGGGCTAGGTGCCATCGTTCCGCCTAGGGTGGCGTAATGCGCTACGGCATCGCCATCCTCCCCGAATACTCCTGGTCGCACGCCGAGCCGTTGTGGCGTCGCGCGGAAGATCTGGGCTTCGACCACGCCTGGACCTACGACCATCTGGTGTGGGGAGGCTTGCCGGACTCGCCGTGGCACTCCACGGTCGCTACCCTGACCGCAGCGGCGATGGTGACGCAGCGGATCACCCTCGGCACCTTTGTGGCCTCGCCTAACTTCCGTCACCCGGTCACCTTCATGCGCGACGCGATCACCCTCGACGACATCAGTGCGGGTCGGATGCTGTTGGGCTTGGGCGCTGGGGGAGACCTCGACTCGGGCATCCTGGGTGCAGAACTCACCCGCGGGCAGCGCACCCGGCGCTTCGCCGAGTTCGTCGACCTTTTGGACCACACCCTGACCGAAGACCACGTCGACCACAGCGGCGAGTTTTTCCACGCCGTCGATGCCCGCAACGCCCCCGGGTCGGTGCAGCAACCGCGGGTGCCGTTCGTCATCGCCGCCAACGGGCCACGCTCAATGGCGCTCGCCGCCCGGCAGGGCCACGGATGGATGACCACCGGCTCACAGAAAGCACGGCCCGGGAGCAGCGCCGACACCCAGAGCAGCGACACCGAAGCCGTCGAGCAGTGGTGGACCGGCGTGGCCGATCTGGCCCGCACCTTCGACGACATCGAAGCGAAGGCGATCCAATCCGGCGAACGCACCACCGAAGCGCCGCTGGGCCGGTACCTATCGCTGGACGCCTGCGGCGTGATGGCGCTGACCAGTGCTGAGTTCTTCGCGGAGCAAGCGGGTCGGGCAGCCGACCTCGGCTTTACCGATGTCATCACCCACTGGCCACGCCCGAGCGAGCCCTACCGCGCCGACCCGGCTGTCCTCGACCAGATTCACCTTTCGTAGGTCGTCATGGGCGGTGAGAGCCTCCACCCAGTCTGGGCGTGCGATGAGATCGGTGCCTTAGCGTGATATTCGTCGCATGCTCGCGGGGCGGGCCGCCAACGTAGACGGCTCACGGCGTAACCTAAAGGGATGAGCCAGGACCAGGACGGCACAGACCCGCGCGTGGATCAAGAGCGCGTCATCCCCGTCGGATCTCACCACCGCGGGCCACGAATGGTTCCGTTCTTGCTGACGGGGGCCTTTTTGGGGGCCTTGGTGGGAGTCATTGTGGATCTGGTGGGTCCGGCCTCCGGAGTCGCTTCGGCTGGCCAAGAACTCATTGTGCTCGGCGGCGCAGGTGCGGTCGTGGGCGCTTCGCTGGGTGCGGTCATCTATTTGATCGCCGAATGGATCAGCCTTCGCCGCACCTGATTGTGCGAGACTGACTGACGTGGTTCGACCTGATGGACGTTTGTCACATGACCTGATGCCCGACGAGTCGCTCCCGCAAGATGCCTGTGGCGTCTTCGGGGTGTGGGCACCCGATGATGAGGTAGCCAAACTCACCTACTTTGGCCTTTACGCTCTGCAGCACCGCGGGCAAGAGGCCGCTGGCATTGCCACCAGCGACGGCCGCTCCTTGTTGGTCTATAAGGATGTCGGCCTCGTCGCCCAAGTCTTCGACGAGTCGAGCCTCGCCTCGCTTCGTGGGCACCTCGCGATCGGGCACTGTCGGTATTCCACGACGGGTCGCAGCACCTGGGAGAACGCGCAGCCGACTCTGGGCGGCACTGGTGGGAGCACCGTCGCGTTGGCCCACAACGGCAACCTCATCAACTCTGCTGAGCTCCGCGAAAAACTCGCTGAGGCGCACGGCGGTGACCTGCGGTACGCCTCCGGTGAGGTCGGTCGCGGGAACACGACCGACACCGCGCTGATCACCGGATTGCTGACGGCCAACGAGGATCGCACCCTGGAATCGGCGGCTATGGAGGTGCTGCCGATCCTGCGCGGTGCCTTCTCGCTCGTGTTCTGTGACGAGCAGACGGTGTATGCAGCGCGCGACCCCCAGGGGGTGCGACCGCTGGTGTTGGGCCGCCTGGAGCGCGGCTGGGTCGTCGCCTCCGAAACCGCCGCACTCGACATCGTCGGGGCCAGCGTCGTTCGCGAAGTCGAGCCCGGCGAGTTGATCGCCATCGACGAAAACGGCCTGCGTAGTCGCCGATTCGCCGAGACTGCTCGTAAGGGTTGCGTCTTCGAGTACGTCTACCTCGCCCGCCCCGACACGTCGCTGAACGGGCGTTCGGTGCACGAAGGCCGCGTCGAAATGGGTCGGTTGCTCGCCGCTGAGCACCCCATTGACGCCGACATGGTCATGCCGACGCCGGAGTCGGGTACCCCGGCGGCGATCGGGTATGCCGAAGCCTCAGGCATCCCTTACGGTGCAGGTTTGGTGAAGAACGCCTACGTCGGCCGTACCTTTATCGCCCCGAGCCAGACGATCCGCCAGCTCGGTATCCGGCTCAAGCTCAATCCCCTCAAAGAGGTCATCCGAGGCAAGCGGCTGATCGTGGTCGACGACTCGATCGTGCGTGGCAACACCCAACGGGCCCTGGTGCGAATGCTGCGCGAGGCCGGTGCCGCCGAAGTCCATGTGCGCATCTCCTCGCCGCCGGTTCGCTGGCCCTGCTTCTACGGGATCGACTTCGCTACGCGTGCCGAGCTCATCGCCAACGGTCTGAACACCGACGACATTTGCGCCTCGATCGGTGCCGACTCCCTCGGCTACATCAGCGAGAAGGGCATGATTGCGGCGACTAAGCAGGACCCCGACGAGTTGTGCACGGCGTGCTTTTCGGGGAACTACCCGATCGGTCTGCCCGAGGAGAGCAAGCTAGGCAAAGACGTTCTGGAACTGGAGTTTTCGGTGCGCGAAGGCGTGGACCCAACCAACGTCGGCACCCTGGACGCGCAGGGCCATGACAGCCACCAGGGAACCATGTTCGACGTCGACGGGGTTCCGGTCGGGTCGAGCGTCGGCGGCGCCGAAGCGCTGACCCGTCCGTGAGCGCACCTGCGGGCGACCCGACTCCCGAAACCTCAAGCCAGAGGTCAGAGACCTCAGCGCCATCGATCACGTATGCCGGGGCGGGGGTTGACGTCGAAGCGGGTGACCGCGCGGTGACGCTGATGAAAGCCGCCGTCGGTCGCGCCACGCGCCCCGAAGTGTTGGGCGGTCTCGGCGGCTTCGCCGGCATGTTCGACGCCTCGGCGCTGCGGGGGATGACTCGCCCCGTGCTGGCGACCAGCACCGACGGTGTTGGCACCAAGGTGGCCATCGCCCAGGCCCTGGATCGTCACGACACCATCGGCATCGACCTCGTGGGCATGGTCGTGGACGACATCGTCGTCTCGGGGGCTGAGCCGCTCTTTATGACCGACTACATTGCCTGCGGCCGGGTGGTTCCTGAGCGGATCGCCGCCATTGTCGCTGGGATCGCCCGAGGCTGTGAACTAGCCGGTGTGGCCCTCGTCGGCGGCGAGACGGCCGAGCACCCAGGTTTGTTGGACCCCGACGAATACGACGTCGCGGGAGCGGCAACCGGGGTGGTGGAGCATGATCGGGTTCTTGGCCCCCACCTTGTCCGAGAGGGCGACGCAGTGGTTGCCCTCGCGTCCTCCGGTCTGCACTCCAACGGCTACTCGCTCGTTCGCCGCGTGGTGGCTCACGCTGGGCTCAACTGGGACGATCACATCGCCGAGTTCGGTCGCACCCTTGGCGAAGAGGTGATGGAGCCCACCCGCATCTACACCAAAGATCTGCTCGCCCTGATTGCCGACGACGCACTGAACGTCCACGCCCTGTCACACATCACCGGTGGAGGCCTAGCGGCCAACGTAGCCCGGGTGCTGCCCGTTGGGATGCACGCCACGTTGGAGCGTGAAACGTGGATGCCGCCAGCAGTCTTTGGGGCCGTTCAGGCATGGGGCAACGTCCCGACCGCAGACGTCGAACAAACACTGAACATGGGGATCGGATTTGTGGTCGTCGTGCCTGCACAGCACGCCGCCGCTACGGTGCAGGCCAGCACGGTACGCGGAATCGATGCTTGGGTGTTGGGCCACGTCACCAAGTCCCACGAGAACCCCATAGAAGGTGCCGTGCACGGCACCAAGGGGGTCGACGGTGGCTCAGTGAGCATGGTGGGCACCCACCGTTAAGAGTGAACTCTCATCGGTAGGTGCTCGCCAGGCTCAGTCAGGCTCGCTTCTTCATCCACGATCCTGGGGTGATCGGCGCAGGTGGCCCCGGCAGTGCCGTTATCTGCTTAGCGGCCGACGCTGAATCGTCACTGTCATCAGAGTCGTCACGAGACTCCGGATCAGTGGATCGGTCAGCGTCATCCCGATGCCGATTGCGCCCGTAGTTTTGGGCGATGTGCTGCTCTTGATCCTGCGCGGGAGCCGAAGGGTATGACGGTGAGGTAAGCTCGCCCTCGCTGCCCTTTAACTCCTGCTCTAGAGCGGTCAGGTCGGTGTCTGGAGAGTAATACTTCAGTCTCCGTGCGACTTTGGTCTGCTTGGCTTTAGCCCGGCCGCGCCCCATGGCGTGACCCCCTCGTGCGTCTGCCGGGGGAGCACCGGATCTCATCGAACAACGAGTGTTGATCAGACCGCGCAGCTGCCCGGGAATGTGTATGAATCGTGAGTCACACGTTACATGAGCATGAAGCTGTGCGTTGCATCCCCTGCCGAATCCGAGTCGCTGACGGGTGAAGGCGCAGGTCACCCCGAGTGGGGCAGGTCAACGGCGGCGCAGAGCGGCTGCCCCCAAGCCGCCGAGAGTGACGAGCGCCAAGGCAACCACGCCCCATACCCAGATCGCAGTGCCAGAGCCGGATGCGCTCGTCGCTGCTGTGTCGTCACCGGTCGGCGCCTGCTCGCCTTGGGCTTCAACCCCCGCTGCGGGCACCGTGTAGCCGAACTCACCGGAGATGGGGTGCCCGTCTTGTGACGTCACCCGCCACACGACGGCGTACTCCCCGGGGGAAACATCGGTCATCAACGGTTGCACGACGGCAGTGCCCTCAATCTGGGGCGTACCGTCGGTGACCATGCCTAGCGGGCCCGTCACGGTAACAAAGGCGCCGACAGCGGCGATGTCCCCGCCGAAGTCCATCCGTACCTGCTCCGGAGCGACATCGGTGGAGGCTCCGTCGGGGGGCTCGGTGCCCGTCAACTGATCGTGCGCTGCTGCCATCGACGTCGGTCCGGCCACTACCAAAGCAGCGGCCAGAGCAACCGTTGGCGATACGCGCCGCCACTGGGCGAACTTCGCCTTCATGACCCCAGTGTATGAAGTGTCACGACGGTGATCTCAACGCCGCGGGCTAGAACCCGGACTCGGTCTGCTTGGGGTAGTACTTCGCGTACTTGCGTACATAGTTGGTCTTAGCCGCGATGACGTAGAACTTGCGCTTAAAGGAATCCTTGGTGACCAACGGATGGAACACGCCCTTGCGCGTGACACGCTTAACCAGCACCTTCTGCTCCGGGCTGAGGTAACGGCGCAACAAAAACATAGGCAGCACGCAGTAGAGGATCTCGTTGCGCACCACGACCTGCTCGTGGGGTGCGTTCTGGATCAGGTCGGTGGTGATGAACTCGGCCACGTTGGCACCAGCAGCGGTGACGTAGAAGTTATTGCGACCGATACGGGGGTTCATTTCGAAGAATTTCATGACGCCGTCGCGGGGGTCGAGTTTCACGTCGAAGTTCGCGAAGCCCCGGTAGTTCACGTGCTTGAGCATGCGCTCGGCCTGAGCCATGAGCTCGGGGTAGGCGGTGGTGATCATCGCTGCGGGGTTCCCAATGGCGAGCGGTTGGTGCTCCTGCAGCAACACTTGGGCGGTGGCCAGCAGCGTCGCCTCGCCGGATTGGTCCATATAGACGGTGATCGATCGCATAGCCGTGTCGTCGCCGGGGATGAGCTCTTGGACCACGAAGCGGTCGCGAAACCCAGCGTTGGCGACCCGGCGAAAGACCTCGATGAGCTCCTCAGGAGAGTCGATCTTGTAGATCTTGTTCTTGCCTTCGAACTTCAACCCTTCGTATGCCGCACCGACCGCGGGTTTGGCGACGACAGGAAAAACGAGGTCGACCGTACCCGGGGTCCATGCGGAGTCGTCGGCACCGCTGAAGTCCTGGATCAAGGTGCGCGGCGTCGGGATCCCGAGCTCACTGCATACCCGATCAAACTCGATCTTGTCGGCGACCATGTCGAGCACGTCGGAGTCCACCGAAGGCACCACGTACCACTGCTTCAACCAGTCGGCCTGTTCGCTGAGCATCCGTGAGAACGAGTCAGCATTGGACAACAACAACGTGGTGCGGCCAGCAGCTGTGCGCTTGACGCCTTGGCGCTCCAACTCGTCGAGCGTGTCCTGACGCTCTGCCTCGTCGCCCAACTCAACGGTCTCGATGAACCTTGAGTTCGCGATAGGGCCTGCGACGACTCGGGAGATCACCGTGCTGGCGATGCCGTAGCGCTCCTTGAAGGCGCGGGCCAACGCATAGATACCGATGTCGGTGCCCAGCAACACGACGTCGAAGTCAAGGTCGGTCGCGGACGTGGTTTGGTCAGTCATGGGGCTCCAGGCTGAAGTGCGTGTAGGACAGGGGTGACGTTCGGGACGAGACTACCCGCAGCCAGCGATAGCGTGTGAGTGTTCGCGCAGACGCGGCCTCGCGTCTGCCACCTTCTCCAGAGAGGCGAATGAGTCGATGGAAACCATGAAGTCGACATACAACTCGGGGGGTGCTGCTGGTCATAGCGGCAGGTGCCGTCGCGGTTCTCTTGGCGTTCATTATCAGTGTCAAGATGCGCGCCTTTGTGGCGTTGGTCTTGGTCAGCACGATCATTGCGGTGGCCACCGGAATACCGCTGGCACTCGGTGTGGCGGCATTGTTCATGGGGCTGGCGATCATCTTCTTGGTGACCCGCAAATTCGGTGGGTCAATGCTGCTGTACGCCTTGCCGAACGCCGGTTTGTTCGCGGCCATGCACGCGATCGTGCCGCCACACACCGGGCCGGTGACGGCGGCTTCAGGACGGACGTCAAGACGACGCTTAGAACGTGGACCGTCATCGAGGCCACCATGGGCCTCGCGATATTTGCCTTGGCCGCATGGCTTTGGGTGGTGATCCCGTGAGCCTTGACCACGCACCACAGGGTGCGTTTGAGAACGGGCGGCCCCTGCACATTGTCGTCATGGGTGTGTCGGGGTCCGGCAAGTCCACGATCGGGCGGGCGCTTGCGGATCGACTGGGCTGGACGATGGCCGAAGGTGATGACTTTCATCCGCAAGCCAACGTGGACAAGATGGCCAGCGGTGCCTCATTAGTCGACGAAGACCGTTGGCCATGGCTGGAATCGCTCGCCCAGTGGACCGCAGAGCACGACGAGCAAGGAGCCTCGACCGTCCTGAACTGCTCTGCTCTGCGCGTGGTCTATCGAGATATCTTGCGGCGAGGCGGCGACACCTTCTTCGTGCACCTCACCGGCGACAAGAACCTGCTGATGGAGCGTATGCAGGGTCGAGAGCACTTCATGCCACGGTCTTTGTTGGAGTCGCAGTTCGACACCCTTGAGCAACTCACCGACGACGAAGCAGGAATGCGGCAGGACGTGGCCAACCCCCCGCAGCGCATTGCCAACGTCGTGGCCGCCCAACTCGACCTCGCCTGACGGGCGGTTAGGCGGTGACGCCCCCTCGTTCGGCGACCACTCGTCCGTTGAAAATGACGGTCCGGTCGCTCGGCCGATCCATCACCGCCGACGTGGGCGTTTCGGCCTCGATAAGGTTCAGGCTGGCGGAGTCACCTGGCTCGAGGCCTGGTCGATCCAGCACTGAAGTGAGGCGTGGAGTGCTGGAATCCATGATGCTGGCACCGCCCACCGTAGCGACCGCGAGGGCATGCTCGATCTGTTCGTCGGCTCGGAAGCCGCTGGTGAAGGCCAACTGCCAGGTGCGGTCCAGCATGTCTGCGTTGCCGTAGGGAGACCAGTAGTCGCGTTGGCCGTCTTGGCCCAAACCGACCCTCACGCCAGAGGTGGTGAGCGCCCGTAGCGGAATGCCCTGCCCCCCGCCGGGAGCGATGGTGGCGGTGGCAATGTCGGAGTCGGCAAAGGCCTGGACGAGGTTGTTCACCACTGATTCGCTGCCGTCCCACAGTCCGTAGCCATGCGAGATCAGCACCTGTCCCTGCATACCCAACGCTGTGGTGCGCTCGATGATCAGGTCGGCGCTGAACCGGCCCAACTCACCCGGCTCGTGCAGATGTATGTCGACCGGCACCTGATACTTCTCGGCTAGCCCGAACACGATGTCGAGGTGGCGCACGGGGTCGCGGTCCAGCGTGCAGGGGTCGATCCCGCCGACCACATCCGCTCCCGCCTTGAGCGCGTCCTCGAGGACCTGCGGTGAGCCATCCTCACGCAGCAGCCCCGCTTGCGGGAACGCGATGACCTGCATCTCGCACCGGTCTCGGTGGGCCTCGCGGGCGGCGAGAACCGCTTCGAACCGTTCGAGGCGGCAATCGACGTCGACCTGGGCGAAACTACGGACCCGGGTTGCGCCGTGAACGATCATCCGGCTCAGGGTGCCGGCGACCCGCTGGGTAATGCCGACCTCGGCGTCGCGCCAGTTCGCTCGGTCGTTGAGCATCATGGCCCACACCCCAGGGGCACCGGTATGCCGGCGGAAAGGGAGGCCGACGCGGGTGGAATCAAGGTGGACGTGGACGTCGGAGAAGGCCGGCAGTGCCAACCGACCCCGGCCGTCAATGGTCTTGTCGTTGCCCGTCGAGACGTCACCGACTGGGTCGCCGTGGGGCGACACGTCGGCGATGACCCCGTCGTGAATGCGTACGTCGGACAGAGCCCCACCCCACGGGCGGCACCGCCGGATGAGCACGGAACCACCCGGCACTCCTGTGCTCAGGCTTCTGGCTCTTGTCGGCCGTCTGGCTCTTGTCGCCGCTGACCGGTCATGCGGGTCGATCGTTCGGCTTCGGCCGTGGCGTTGGCGGCCTCTTCACGAGCGCGACGCAACGCCTCGTTGGGGTCCTCCAACTCGGGCATGTCCACCTCGATCCCGGATGTGGGGCTCTCGGCGTCGTCGCGCAATGTGGCTGGGGGGCCGTCGAGTGAGGCGCCGTCGTCACTGTTTCCGCCGCCCAACGCGCTGCCGATTCCGGACAGGGCCTTGGTGAGCTCGGTCGGGATAATCCACATCTTGTTGGACTCGCCCTGGGCGATCTGCGGCAGCATCTGAAGGTACTGGTAGGCCAACAACTTGCTGTCCGGGTTGCCCTTGTGGATGGCGTCGAAGACCTGCAGGATCGCGCGAGCTTCACCTTGAGCTTCGAGGATGGCCGACTGGGCGGTGCCTTCGGCCCGCAGGATTTGAGCCTGCTTCTCGCCCTCGGCGGTCAGGATCGAAGACTGCTTGACGCCCTCGGCATTCAGGATCGTGGCACGCCGGTCGCGCTCGGCGCGCATCTGCTTTTCCATCGAGTCCTGCACGCTGGCTGGCGGGTCGATGGCCTTGAGTTCGACGCGGTTGACGCGGATGCCCCATCGGCCGGTCGCGTCGTCGAGCACCCCGCGCAGTTGGCCGTTGATTTGGTCGCGGCTGGTCAGCGTCTGCTCGAGGTCGAGGGAGCCGATGACGTTACGCAAGGTGGTGACGGTCAACTGCTCGATGCCCTGGATGTAGTTGGCGATCTCGTAGGTCGCCGCCTTGGGGTCCGTCGGCTGGAAGTAGATGACGGTGTCAATCGAGACCACCAGGTTGTCGCTGGTGATCACGGGCTGCGGTGGGAAGGAAACGACCTGCTCACGCAGATCGACCACCGCTCGGGCCTTGTCGATGAACGGCACGAGGATGTGCAACCCGGCGTCCAAGGTGCGGCTGTAGCGACCGAGACGTTCCACGATGACTGCGCTGGCCTGAGGGACGATCCGGATCGCCTTGGCAATCGCCGTGGCGATGAAGAGAACGAGAAGGATGAGGACGACATACAGGGCAATTTGGGCGGGGTCGATATTCATCTGTGAACTCCTTAGTTGCTGACCGGCGGCTGCGCGGTGACTACCGCAGTCGCTCCATCAATACGAATAACATCGACCATCTGGCCAGGCGTGAACGCCTGCTGGGGGTCAGCGGCGCGCGCGCTCCACTCTTCGCCTCTGAGTTTGACCATGCCAGCGCGGTCCGTGACCGCGACCAAGACCTCGGCGCGTTGCCCTACATTGGCGTCTGCGTTCGTGGTCGGGGCGGGGCCGGTGAGTTTGAGACGGCGCAACAGCACCGGGCGAAGCGCCACCAACATCAGGACAGCCGTAACAACAAAGGCAATAACCTGAACGGGGAACGAGGCACCGAAGTAAGCAACGACCGCCGCGACTAACGCGGCACCGGCCAGCATGGTGAACACGAGGTCGAGCGAGGCAATCTCGATCAAACCCAGAATCAGGGCAGCGCTGATCCACCACAACCATTGTGTCTCGCGTAGCCACTCCATGGGGCTCCCTTCGCCAATCCATCCATCGTAGACCGACGCGCGAGGGTGAGGTTCAGAGCCTCACCACAGGCCGCTGGCTTGCAGCCGGCGGGGGACTGCGGTGCAGGCCACTGGTGGCACATGAGGCCCCTCGGTGGACTCGATGAACGTTGTGCCCGTCGGCGAAGCGTCCGGACGTGCCGACGAAGACCCGAGGGCTCGCGCCAGGATGTCAAAGACCTGATGAGTCTCGATCAAGAAGGCGTCGTGACCGTAGGGGGACTCGATTGTGGTGAGTTCGCGGCAGGCGGGGGCCTGGGCGATCACCGCGCCATCGGCAGGCGTGAACAAGCGGTCAGAATCAACCACCGCGACCGTGAGCTCGGCCGTGATCCGGCACAGCGCCGTCTCGACCCCACCCCGGCCCCGGCCAATGTCGTGACTGTTCATCGAGTCCGTCAAGACGACGTAGGAGTTGGCGTCGAAGCGGCGGACTAACGTGCGACCGTGGTGTTGCAAATACGACTGCACCGCATAGCGACCGCCCACAGAAGGTTCTTCGCCCAACTGGGGGGCAGCGCCGAAGCGATCGTCGAAGTTTTCGGCGCTGCGATAGGTCGCGTGGGCGATCTGTCGGGCGACCTCAAGGCCGTTGCGTGGGCCAGGTCCGGGGTAGTAGTCCCCACCGACGAAGCCAGCGTCACCGCGGATCGCGTAGAGTTGCGGAGTGGCCCAACCGATCTGATCGGCCGTGGCGATAGCACTCGTGGCGAAGGCAATACACCGGCGAACGCGGCCGGGGTATGTCGTGGCCCACTCGAGCGCCCGCATCCCCCCCATCGATCCACCGACGACTGCGGCTAGTGTGTCGACGCCCAGCACGTCGAGCAACGCTGCTTCGGCAGCGACCTGATCACGGATCGTGAGACGCGGAAAACTCGACCCGTACGGCCGACCGTCCGATGCTGGACTGCTCGGCCCGGTAGACCCCCGACATCCACCGAGCACGTTGGGAGCAATGATGAAGTGCTCATCGGGGTCCAGCACCCGACCCTCGCCAATCAATCCCGGCCACCACCCCGGAGTGGGCTGGCCTGGACCCGCCTCACCAACGACGTACCCGTCGCCGGTGAGGGCGTGCAGAACGAGGACGGCGTTGTCGCCAGCCTCGTTTAACCGGCCCCACGTGTGCACCGACATCCGCGCGTTGCGCAGCGTCTGACCGGCTTCGCAGGTGATGTCGCCGATCTCCAGCGAGCGCACCCGGGCAGCGGGCACAGGCACAGTCGCAGGCGCCAGTGGGGCCGGCGAGTTCATCAGGAGGCTTTGGCTGCGATGAACCCGGTGCTGAGGTCGGCCAGGATGTCGTCGATGTGCTCCAGGCCTACGGCGAGGCGCACCAGACCCGGCGTTACCCCGGCCGCCAGTTGGGCTTCTGGCTTCAGTTGCGAGTGGGTGGTCGAGGCCGGGTGGATCACCAGCGAGCGCACGTCACCGATGTTGGCCACCAGCGAGTGCAACTCCAGCGCGGAGATAAAGGCTTTGCCAGCCTCGGCTCCACCGGCGATCTCGAACGCCAAGACGGCTCCGGCACCCGCCGGCAAATAGCGCTGCCCGCGCTCGTACGAAGGGTGACCGGGCAGGCCGGCATACGACACCGCCTCGACCTGCTCCTGCTCGAGCAGCCACTGGGCGACGGCGTTGGCGTTCTCGACGTGGCGCTCCACCCGCAGCGACAACGTCTCGACGCCCTGAGCGATGAGAAAGGCGTTGAACGGGGAGGCGGCCGGCCCCAGGTCGCGCAGCAACTGCACGCGAGCCTTGAGGATGTAGGCCAGGTTGGCACCCAGCGCGCATCCCACCCCGAGATCGCGGGCGTAGACCAGGCCGTTGTAACTCTCGTCCGGGGTGTTGAAGTTCGCGAAACGCTCGGGGTCCTGGGCGAAGTCGAAGTTGCCACTGTCGACAATCACACCAGCGATCGAGGTGCCGTGGCCACCGAGATACTTGGTGGCCGAGTGCACCACGACGTCCGCACCGTGCTCGATCGGCCGACACAGGTATGGCGTGGCGACGGTGTTGTCGATGATCAGCGGAACGCCGACCTCGTGGGCTGCCTCGGCGATCGGGGCAATGTCGAACACGTCGCTGCTCGGGTTAGAGATCGTCTCGCCGAAAAACGCTTTGGTGTTGTCCTTGCTGGCGTCTCTCCACTGCTGTGGGTCGCTCGGGTCGTCGACGAACGTGACCTCGACGCCCCACTTGGGCAGGGTGTGCGCGAACAGGTTTTGGGTGCCGCCGTAGAGGCTGGGGGAGACCACGATGTGGTCGCCGGCCTCGGCCACGTTGAGGATGGCAAGCGTCACTGCTGACTGGCCAGAGGCGACGAGCAGACCCCCGACGCCGCCTTCCAGGTCGGCGATGCGGTTCTCGACAACCTCGTTGGTCGGGTTGGTGATGCGCGTGTAGATGGGGCCGAGGTCGGACAGCGCGAAACGGTTCGCGGCCTGATCGGCGTCGTCAAAGACGAACGAGGTCGTCTGATAGATCGGGAGAGCCCGGGCACCGGTGGTCGGGTCGGGGGTTTGGCCGGCGTGGATCTGGCGGGTGGCAAACGAGTAGGACATAGAGACTCCAAGGAAGAGATGGGGCTGGGGCAGCCTGCCGCAGGGGGCGTGGCGCAGATTCAAGGGGTGCTGCGAGAACTCACGCGCTCGCCGGGGCGCCAAGCAGCGACGTCAGAGGTCGCTGGTCAGCTGCAACGCATTCGGCGGTTCACGGCATCTCCTAGGTTCATGTTGAGCGTGTTGGCAATGTTTAGCATCGCCGTTCGACCGAAGTCAATTCGCCTAGAGGGGTCCTGTCGAGTCTCTCAATGCAGGTAATTCTGCCAGGTGTGCTGAATGGCGCAGATTCTACGACGTGACCAGGTGAGCGCCGGGCCGCCGACCAGCGTCGCTAGGTCGTACCTGTTCATGCCTTCGGGGTGCACGCCGCCGCCTGCTCTAAGCTGGCTGAGGGCATACACCATGGCGGTTTCGTGTCTCACCCAGTCACTGGTGCACTCAAACAGGCAGAACGGGTAGTCGAACTGGGGTTTTGCCTGGGATGCGGCCCTTGTGCCTGTTTGAGTGCTCGCATAACCGCGGCCCATCACGCGAAAGGCGCCCGGCCCAACGGCCCGGGCGCCTTCGAGAAGTGCTTAGAGGTTGATCATGTGCCCGGCGATGCCGTGGACTGCCTCCTTCACGGACTCACCCAGGGTCGGGTGGGCGAAGACGTTGCGGGCCACTTCGTCAGCGGTCAGGTCGAAGCGTCGGGCCAGGGTCAACACGGGCAGCAACTCGGTCACATCGGGGCCGATCAAGTGGGCACCGATGATTTCGTTGAACTCGGCGTCCGCGATGACCTTGACGAACCCGATCGGCTCGCCTAGGCCGGCGGCCTTGCCGTTGGCACTGAACGGGAATTTGGCGACCTTGACGTCATACCCCTTGTCCTTAGCCTGCTCCTCGGTGTAACCCATGGAGGCAACCTGCGGCTGACAGTACGTGGCGCGCGGGACGAAGTCGTACTCGATCTCCATCGTCTCCTCGCCGGCCATCGTCTCAGCCGCCACGATGCCCATGGCCTCGGCGTTGTGGGCGAGCATCAACTTCGCGGTGACGTCGCCGATCGCGTAGATCCCATCCACGTTGGTCCGGCCGCGACCGTCGATCGCAATCGCGCCGCGATCGGTCATTTCGACGCCGATGGTGTCCAGACCGTAGCCCTCGACGCGCGGCACGAAGCCGATGGCCTGCATGACCTTGTCGGTCTCGAGCACCTGCGAGTCGCCGCCATCAGCGGGGGAGACGGTCACCTTGACCTTGTCGCCGGAGTCGTCGATGCCTTCGACCTTGGTGGAGGTCATCAGTTTTACGCCGAGTTTTTTGTAGTGCTTGGCTAGTTCTTTGGAAACTTCGGGGTCTTCCAGCGGCACGATCCGGTCTAGAAACTCCACGATGGTGACGTCGACACCGAAGTTCGCCAGGATGTAGGCGAACTCCACGCCGATGGCCCCCGACCCGGCGATCACGATGCTGCCGGGCAGTTCCTCGGTCAGAATCTGCTCTTCGTAGGTCACGACGCGCTCGGACAACTCGGTGCCCGGGATCAAGCGCGTGTAGGCACCGGTGGCAATGATGAGGTTGTCGAAGGTCAACTGCTGCGTGTCACCCTCGTTGAGTTCCACGTCCATCGAGGTCGGGCTCTTGATGGTGCCCCAGCCGTCGATCTCGGTGATCTTGTTCTTCTTCATCAAGTAGTGCACGCCCTTGACGATGCCGGCCGACACCGTGCGGCTGCGTTTGAAGGTCGGCCCGAACGCCATCGTGACGTCGCCCTCGATACCGAACTTGGACTTCTCGTGGTGCAGCGTGTGCGCTAACTCCGCGTTCTTCAGCAGGGCCTTCGACGGGATACAGCCGACGTTGAGACAGACTCCGCCCCAATACTTCTTCTCTACGACGGCGACCTTCTTGCCGAGCTGGGATGCGCGGATCGCCGCGACATACCCACCCGGACCGGCGCCCAGAACAACGAGGTCATAGTGATCAGCCATTGCAGCAGTATGCCGTGTGGCACACGAGTCGACCAGAGCCCCCGTGATCTTCGGTGGCCACGTGGGTTCGTTGACCACTCCGACAGCCGGTAGGAAGGCGCCCCACTCGGCCTTCTAGGCCACCAGCCGCGCCGAGTCCGCGCCGTCATCGGATCGCTGATGCACTTGACGCGAGGGCAATCGTGCCGCATTCTAGGGATATGTCAGCATCGCTAGTACTTATTGCACAGGACGCGTCCTGAGCTGTTAAGCCCGAACGCGTCCTCCCCTCGTCAGCCTCACGGCCGAGGGGATTTTTTATGCCCGACCCGATTGATCGACGAAAAGGATCTCCAGGATCATGAGCACGGTGACCCGCACTGAAGCGAGCCAAACCGATCGTCCGACGCCGCTGACCGGCGCTGAGACGCTCGTCTCGACCCTGGAACGTGTGGGCGTAGAGCACATCTTCGGGCTCCCCGGTGGTTGCGTGCTCCCGCTCTACGACGCGCTCTACGGATCGACATCGTTGCGCCACATCCTGGTCCGTCACGAGCAGGGCGCCGGGCACGCCGCACAGGGGTATGCCGCAGCCACCGGGCGAGTCGGCGTCTGTATGGCGACCAGTGGCCCGGGTGCGACGAACCTGGTGACGCCCCTGGCCGACGCCAACATGGACTCCGTGCCGATAGTCGCCATCACCGGCAACGTGCCTAGTGCCGCAATCGGGTCCGACGCCTTCCAGGAGGCCGACATTCGCAGCATCACGATGCCGGTCACCAAGCACTCGTTCCTGGTGACCAACCCCAACGAGATTGCGGCCACCGTGCGCAGCGCCTTCCACCTGGCCTCGACGGGCCGCCCAGGACCGGTGCTGGTCGACGTGTCCAAAGATGCGCTCGCCGCATTGATCGATCCGGCCGATGCGGTGGACGTGCCGATGCGCGGCTACCACCCGGTGACCGTGCCGCCAGCCGAAGCCATCCGCGACGCGGTCGAGCTGATGCTGTCCGCTCGTCAGCCGGTGCTTTACGTGGGCGGCGGCACGATACGGGCCGAAGCGCACCGTGAGGTGCTCGAGCTCGCCGAACTGACCGGCATACCGGTGGTCACGACGTTGATGGCCCGCGGCGCCTTCCCCGACAGCCACCCCCAACACCTGGGTATGCCAGGCATGCACGGCACCGTCGCCGCCGTCGCTTCGCTGCAAAAATCTGATCTCCTGATTTGTTTAGGTGCCCGCTTCGACGATCGGGTCACCGGCGCCCGCGACTCGTTCGCCCCGCACGCCAAGGTCATCCACGCCGACATCGACGAGTCCGAAATCGGCAAGAACCGCAGCGTCGACGTCGGCCTGCACGGTGACGCCAAGATCACCATTGCCGCGCTGATCAGCGAGTTCACCCACCGCATCGGTAAGGGCGCGGAGCCGGACTACAACGAGTGGGTCGACAACTGCGTGCGGTGGAAGGCCAAGTACCCGGCCGGATACGACACCCCGCCCGACGGCTCGCTGGCTCCGCAGTACGTGATCGAGCGCCTGGGAGCCATCGCCGGCCCGGACGCGATCTACACCTCGGGCGTCGGTCAGCACCAGATGTGGGCCAGCCAGTACGTCAAGTACGAACGCCCCCGCGCCTGGCTCAACTCCGGGGGCCTAGGCACGATGGGGTATGCCGTCCCTGCCGCGATGGGCGCGAAGATCGGCTGCCCCGACACCACCGTGTGGGCGATCGACGGCGACGGTTGCTTCCAGATGACCAACCAAGAGTTGGCCACCTGCTCGGTCGAGGGCATCCCGATCAAGGTGGCGATCATCAACAACGCCGCCCTCGGCATGGTGCGTCAGTGGCAGACGCTTTTTTACGCCAAGCGCTACAGCGCCTCGCGCCTTGACCAGATGCAGGTGCCGGACTTCGTGACGTTGGCCCAGGCCTACGGCTGCGTCGGTCTGCGCTGCGACCAGCCCGCCGACGTGGACGCCACGATCGAGGCCGCGATGGAGATCAACGACCAGCCTGTGGTTATCGACTTCCGGGTGCACCAAGACGCCATGGTCTGGCCGATGGTGGCCTCGGGCACCAGCAACGACGCCATCCAGTACGCCCGGGACATCGCACCGAATTTTGACGACGAATGAGCGCCACCACAGCTCCCGTGCAGGCTCGTCCGGACAGCGATCCGTTCAAGGAGTTACCGGTGCGCAGCCGGTATGCCGTCGATGCGGGTCCGAAGTGTGACCCGATCCGTACCACCGACACGAATTCCACCACCAAGGAAACTGCAGTAAACAACCGAAAGGTGAGCCTGATGAGCCGCCACGCATTGTCTGTCCTGGTCGAGAACAACCCGGGAGTGCTAGCCCGAGTGTCCGTGCTGTTCGCGCGGCGCAGTTTCAACATCGACCACCTCGTGGTCGGCCCCACCGAGGACCCCAAGGTCTCCCGGATGACGATCGTCGTCAACGTCGATGCAGAGCAGTTGCACAAGGTGACGTCGCAGCTGGACAAGTTGATCGAGGTGATCCACATCGAAGAGATCGAGGACGCCGCCGCGATCCGTGAGAAGTTGTGGGAGATCAACGACAACGGCCCTCGCCCAGTCGGAGCGATGGCTGCCGCCTGGGGCTGATCTTTCGGCATACCCTGTGCTCGACGTGCGCTGTGTTCGGCGCGCCCGTGACTCCATCGCATTGACGTCCGACCACGCAGCACGCCGTTCCCCCACGACCACACCCATTCTTTGACTTCAAGGAGCACCTCACACCATGGCCACGATGTATTACGACGACTCCGCCGACATGAGCCTGATCCAGGACCGCGCGGTAGCCGTGCTCGGTTATGGCAGCCAGGGCCACGCCCACGCTCTGTCGTTGCGCGACTCCGGTGTCGATGTCCGCGTGGGCCTGAAGGAAGGCAGCGCTTCGCGCGCCAAGGCTGAGGCTGAGGGTCTGCGCGTGGTCACTCCCGAGGTGGCGTGCCAAGAGGCCGACCTGATTATGCTCCTGGTGCCGGACCACGTCGCGCGCCACGTGTACAAAGAGGCCGTTGAGCCCAACCTCGAAGACGGCGACGCCCTGTTCTTCGGCCACGGCTTCAACATCCGCTTCGACTACATTAAACCGCCGGCCAACGTCGACGTGTGCATGGTGGCCCCCAAGGGTCCCGGCCACCTGGTGCGCCGTGAGTACGTCGACGGTCGCGGCGTGCCCGTGCTCGTCGCCGTGGAGCAGGACGCGTCCGGGCACGCCTGGGAGTTGGCGCTCGCCTACGCTTCCGCCATCGGTGGGTTGCGCGCCGGTGGCATCAAGACGACCTTCACTGAGGAGACCGAGACCGACCTGTTCGGCGAGCAGGCAGTGCTCTGTGGTGGTCTGTCCGAGTTGATCATGAAGGGCTTCGAGACCCTGACCGAGGCTGGCTACCAGCCCGAGGTCGCCTACTTTGAGTGCCTGCACGAGGTCAAACTGATCGTGGACCTGATGTACGAAGGTGGCATCGCCAAGCAGCGCTGGTCCGTCTCCGACACCGCCGAGTACGGCGACTACGTGTCCGGACCCCGCGTGATCGATGACCGGGTGAAGGAGAACATGGCGGGCGTCTTGGAGGACATCCGGAATGGATCCTTCGCGCAGCGCTTCGTGGACGACCAAGAGGCTGGTGCCACAGAGTTCAAGGAGCTGCGCGCCAAGGGTGCCGCCCACCCGATCGAAGACACCGGCCGTGAACTGCGCGGCATGATGGCGTGGGTCAACTCCGGCGACGACGACTACACCGAAGGATCCGCTGCCCGATGAACCAACCGCAGTCTTCGTCGCCCACCGATACCGCTGCTTCCGTCTCTAACAACACAGTGGCGGCGGGCGTGGATATCAAGCCCAGAAGTCGGGACGTCACCGACGGCCTGGAGCGCACGGCCGCGCGCGGCATGCTGCGCGCGGTGGGTATGGGCGACGAAGACTGGGTTAAGCCGCAAATCGGGGTGGGATCGTCGTGGAACGAGATCACCCCCTGCAACCTGCCGCTGGACCGGTTGGCTCAATCCGTGAAGGACGGGGTGCACGCTGCCGGCGGGTATCCGCTCGAATTCGGCACGATCTCGGTGTCCGACGGCATCTCGATGGGCCACGAGGGCATGCACTTCTCGTTGGTGTCCCGCGAGGTCATTGCAGATTCCGTGGAGACGGTGATGGGTGCCGAGCGTCTCGACGGTTCGGTGCTGCTGGCCGGGTGCGATAAGTCACTGCCGGGCATGTTGATGGCCGCTGCTCGTCTCGACCTCGCGTCGGTGTTTGTGTATGCCGGTTCGATCCTGCCCGGTCAGGCGAAACTCTCCGACGGCTCCAGTCGAGAGGTCACGATCATCGACGCCTTCGAGGCAGTCGGTGCGTGCTCGGCGGGGCTGATGTCGCGTGAAGACGTCGACGCCATTGAGCGAGCGATCTGCCCCGGTGAAGGTGCGTGCGGTGGGATGTACACCGCCAACACGATGGCCGCCGCCGCTGAGGCCCTCGGCATGGCGCTGCCGGGCTCGGCTGCACCGCCTGCGACCGACCGTCGTCGCGATGGCATTGCCCGTCGCTCCGGCCAGGCCGTCGTCGGGATGTTGCGCGAAGGCCTGACCGCTCGTCAGATTCTGACCAAGCCGGCCTTTGAGAACGCGATCGCTGTCGTCATGGCCCTCGGCGGCTCGACCAACGCGGTGCTGCACTTGCTAGCGATCGCCAATGAAGCCGAGGTCGATCTAACTCTGGAGGACTTCGCTCGGGTCGGCGCATCAGTGCCGCACCTCGCCGACGTGAAGCCGTTTGGTCGCCACGTGATGACGGACATCGACCGGATCGGCGGCATACCTGTGGTCATGAAGGCGCTGCTGGATGCCGGCCTGCTCGACGGCTCTGCGATGACGGTGACCGGCAAGACGCTCGCCGAGAACCTCGACGAGCTTGACCCACCGCAGCTTGACGGCACCGTGCTGCGCGAGATGAATAACCCGATCCACGCCTCCGGTGGACTGACGATCCTGCACGGATCGCTGGCTCCAGAGGGGGCGGTGGTGAAGTCGGCCGGTTTCGACTCCGACGTGTTCACCGGCACCGCCCGCGTCTTTGACGGGGAACGGCTGGCGATGGATGCGCTCGAGAACGGCACCATCTCGGCCGGCGACGTGGTCGTTATTCGCCGCGAAGGCCCCCGTGGGGGTCCGGGTATGCGCGAGATGCTGGCCATCACCGGTGCCATCAAGGGTGCAGGGCTCGGCAAAGACGTGCTGCTGATCACCGACGGCCGATTCTCGGGCGGCACGACCGGCCTGTGTGTCGGTCACATCGCACCCGAAGCGGTCGATGGCGGGCCGATCGGGCTGATCGAGAACGGTGACCAAATCACGCTCAACGTGGCTGAGGGCACCCTCGACCTGGCTGTCGACGACTTCGAGATGGCTCGCCGGGTGGACTCCTGGGTGCAGCCCGAGCCCTACGCTCGCGCCCGCCGAGGTGTGCTCGCGAAGTACGCCAAGTTGGTCGGCTCCGCCGCCCAGGGCGCCGTCACGCACTAGAGCGAGTGTTGTCGGGACCAACCCAGCATGTATGGGGCGGGGTCACGCAAGGAACTAACCGGTGCGGCGGCGCAGCGTAGCGGCCCCGAGAATCAAAGCGCCGAGGGTGAAGGCCGCGACGATCACGGCGTTCCAGGTCAGCTCGCTGGACCAGGACGGGTTGGAGGTGACCTCGTTGATGGCGTCGACCGAATACGACAGCGGCAAAAGGTCGGAGATGGCGCTCAGGGCGCTGGGCAACGTGTCGCGAGGGGCGATCAACCCGCACAGCAGGATCTGAGGCACCACGAATGCGGGCATGAACTGCACCGCCTGGAAGTCGGTCTGAGCGAAGGCCGACACCAAGAGCCCCAACGCGGTCCCGAGGATCGAGTTCAGCACCGCGATCACCATCAGGCTCAGCACACTGCCCGCGACCGAGAGATCGAGCAGCCACACCGCTAACGCCGAGGTCAGCGCCGACTGAACGATGGCGACGGCAGCGAAGGCCAGCGCATACCCCAGCAGGAAATCGACCTTGTTCATCGGCATCGCGAGTAGCCGTTCGAGGGTGCCCGAGGTGCGTTCGGCCAACGTCGTGACCGAGGTGATCAAGAACATGATGACGAACGGGAACACGACCAAGAGCGGGCCGCCGACCCGATCGAAGACCTCTGGGCTGTCGATGTAGATCCACCACAGCAGCGTCATCAGCAGGCACGGCACGATCAGCAGCAACGCGACGGTGCGGCGGTCGTGGCGCAGTTGCGCCAGCACGCGCAGGGCGATGGCGAGCGTGATTCGGGGGTTCATGGCCGCCGCCCGCGAATCAACGCAAGGAACGCGTCGCCGACGTTGTCGGTCTGCGTCGAGGTGCATAGCCCTTCGGGGGTGTCGGAGGCCAGGATGTCGCCGTCGCGCATCAGCAGCAGGTGGTCGCACCACTGCGCCTCGTCCATCACGTGGCTCGAGACCAGCAGCGTCGTGCCTTCATCGGCGAGCCGGCGAAACATTCCCCACAGCTCGACGCGCAGCACCGGGTCCAGGCCGACCGTGGGTTCATCGAGGAGCAACACCGGCGGGTTGCCCAGCAGCGCCACCGCCAAGGACGCGCGGCTCAACTGGCCACCCGATAGCGCCGAAGCCAAGGAGTTGCGATGGTCAGCGAGCCCGACTCGCTTGATGACCTCGTCAATCTGCGTTCGCGGGGCATCGAGCACCCGGGCGAAGAACCGCACGTTATCGGCGACCGAAAGGTTCGGATAGACGCTCGGCGCCTGGGTCACGTAACCCACGCGGCACCGCAGACCGGCTGACCCGGCGGGCTCGCTCAGCACGGTCACGGTCCCAGAGGCCACCTTTTGGACACCCACGATGGATCGGATCAGCGTCGACTTACCGCACCCAGAAGGCCCGAGCAGGCCAGTGATCTGACCGCTAGCTATCGAGCAGGTGAGGTCGGTGAGCACGGGTCGGCCACCGCGGACGACACTGAGGCCGTTGGTCTCGATCGCGATATTCACCATGTGATGAATATCTACCCGTCCGGTCAGCCTGTCAAGGCCCTCCCATCAAAGGTCTCCTTCGAGGAAGCGTTGGACGATCGGCCCGTAGATCGCCACCAGGTCGTCAGCGGACATGGACGCGATCGGCTCGATCCGCAGGATGTAGCGGGTCAGGATGAGCCCGCCAGTCTGGGTCAGCACGAGGGGCATGCGAGTGGCTGCGTCCTCGATCTGAGCCTGCTGCGCGACCTCGGCCATGACCGTTCGCAGCAAACCGTCCTTGATGAGTTGGGTGCCTTCGGTGGTGGTGATCCCCGACCGCATCATCGCCAGGAGCAACTCTTGCCGCTTCGGGTCATCCCACAGCCGAAGCACCAAGCTAACGAGCCGGCATCCCAACTGGTCTCGCGGTCCATCCATGACGCGTTCCAACTCGGGGCGCGGATCGAATGGCACCTTCAATGCGGTCAGGAACAGCCCATGCTTGCCGTCGAAATAGTGGTGAATCATCGCCGGATCGACCCCGGCGGCCCGAGCCACGGCACGCATAGAGGTTCCGTCGTAGCCCTTGGTGGCAAATTCAGCCCGGGCGGCAGCGAGGATCTCGGTCTTGGTGTCGGGTGCCCCCGCCCGTCGCCCCGCCATCACCGGCTCCCGTATGCCGCAGCCTGGCGCCGACAACGGCTCAGCGGTGTGCGGTGGGGGAAGGGGGTGAGGACGGGCCGGGGCATGAGTGCACGGTAGCGGCAGCTGTGTCCGCGCCTGACGTGAGATGGATGGCGAGCGCGGGCGGTCGGCACACCTGTGCGTGTGTTCCGCGACACAGGTCGAGCGGCGCTAGCGCCCCAGTGGTTATCGGATTGTGACCGCCCCGTGCTCGCCACCAGCCGGGCAATCGCTCAGGATAGGGCTATGTCGCAGAACGAAATACCTGCCTCGAGCCCCAAGGGCTTTAGGTATGCCGACTCCAACGCGACCTTCCGAATCGACGGGCCGGTCGACGACGAGGAGTTGACGACGCTGCATCAGGATGCGTTTCGCGCGAGTGGTTCAGGGTTCGTGCCGTGGTCGCGGCGTCTTCAGCGGCACAGCATCTGCTGGGTGACTGCCCACGAAGACGACCGGTTGATCGGGTTCATTAACGTGATCGGCGACGGTGGCGCTCACGCCGTGCTCCTCGACACCGTGGTTGCTCCGGCCTCCCAACGTCGTGGCATCGGCCGCGGTTTGGTGGCACGAGCCATCGACGAAGCACGCACGCTTGGCTGTCACTGGCTGCACGTGGATTATGACCATCGCGCCGCCGATTTCTACGAGCGAGTATGCGGTTTTGACCCCATGGGTGCTGGCGTGGTCCGGCTGGCCTGACCGCGCCCGGTCTGGGGGTCAACTGGGCGTGGGCTGGGAAGTGACTGGACGCTATCGGCGCGGCGTGTGAGAGTGCTCACCCCTTGAGCACGGGCACCCGAAACCCAGTTTGGTGGCACGTGCGCTAGGGCGGATAGTCAAGGGCGTGAGTACGCAAGACCGCTTAGAAATCAACTGGATCAACAGCGCTGGGGGAGCACTGGGGGCCGTCTCGTCGGCCGTTGTGCTCTCGACCTTCGGGGCGGCGGGCACCTTGGTGGGGGCCGCCGTGGGAAGTTTGTGCATCACCGTGGGCGGCTCTGTCTATGCCCACTCGATGCGCAAGACCAAAAACCGTGTGGCGGCCGTGGCTAGTAACGCGGGGCAACGCACGACTCGCGCTCCCGAGAGCGAGACGGCGACCGCCCCGCCTGGCGCGACCGCCCCGCCTGACGCGACCGCCCCGCCTGACGCGACCGCCCCGCCGCGCGACCCGGTCGCGGCGAGGCAAACCCGCGAGAACGATGGTCTGCCGTGGAAACGTATTGCCGCCATGGCAGGAGCGTTGTTTGCGATCGCCCTGGCCGTGATTGTGGCCTTTGAGTTGTTCAGCGGTCGGGCCGTGTCCACCTACACCGGCGGGACCAGCGACACCGACGGCGGCACCACCTTCAGCCGAGTTATCGACTCTCCAGGTGGCGGGGATGACACCCAAGACGGCGGGGGTGACGAGAACGGCGACGGCGAGAACGGCGACGGCGAGCAAGGTCCTGCGGAGGACGAACAGCAGGACGAAGAGCCCGCTCCAGAACCGCAGCCGGACGAAGAGCCCGCTCCAGAACCGCAGCCGGACGAAGCACCCGCTCCAGAACCGCAGCCGGACGAAGAGCCCGCTCCAGAACCGCAGCCGGACGAAGCACCCGCTCCAGAACCGCAGCAGGAAGAAGCACCCGCCGAGGGGTAGCAGCCGTGGGGTAGCAGCCGTGGGGAGCCCCTGAGCGCGACGAGGAGGCACTCGCCCTGCGTGCGCCCGGCTGCTGTCTATGACTGCGCAGGGTGGCGTCGATGGCACACTTTGGCCCATGCCCTCGATCTACCCGCTGCTCGACGCTGTCCTCGCCGACCCCGCCGGCCAGGCGTGGGCGATTGTGGTGCGCGAGGGCCAAGACGCCGCCGAAGTGGTGGTGGGTGACATCGCCGATATAGACGAACTGGCGCAGATCCCTCCTGCTGAGGTCGGCCTGCCCAACCTCACCCTGGTGCCGTTTCGCCAGATCGCTGAGCGGGGTTTCGACGTGCACGACGATGGGACGCCGCTACGGGTGTTGGCTGCAACGGCATACGAACGGGTGCCGGTGATCGACCTCGTGCAACACCTGCACGCCGCGCTGCCCCAGGGTCCCATCGAGGTCACGGGCGAGCGGTTCAGCGTCAGCGATGAGGAGTATGCCGAGATCGTCACCCGGGTCATCGAGGACGAGATCGGCAACGGCGAGGGCGCCAACTTCGTGATCCGGCGCGACATCCTGGGCACGACCAGCGCTCGCCCCTGTGACGCGGCGCTGACCTGGTTGCACACCCTGATCAACGATGAACGCAACGCCTACTGGACTTTTGCGGTGCACACCCCCGGCCATACCCTGGTCGGCGCGACACCGGAGCGACACGTCAGCGTGCAGGACGGTCGGGTGCAGATGAACCCGATCTCAGGCACCTTCCGACATCCGCGTGACGAAGCCGAGCTGGAGCCGGAGTTTGCGGCGTTCATCAAGGACACCAAAGAGACCGAAGAACTCTTCATGGTGGTCGACGAAGAGATGAAGATGATGGCGCAGATCTGCACCCACGGCGGGCGGATCACCGGGCCATATCTCAAGCAGATGGCCCACCTGACGCACACCGAGTATCTGCTCGACGGTCAGGCGGAATCCGACCCACGTGACGTGCTGCGCCTGACGATGTTTGCCCCCACGGTGACCGGTTCGCCGATGGAAAACGCCTGCACCGTCATCAAACGCCACGAACCTGCGGGGCGTGGCTACTACGCCGGGGTGTTGGCGCTCATCGAGCGCGATGACGACGGCATGGAGCACCTCGACGCGCCGATTTTGATCCGCACCGTCCACCTCTGTGGTGGTGGGGACGGCGAGGGTGACGGTCAGAGCGGGACCGAGGTCAAGATCAGTGCTGGGGCCACGCTGGTGCGCCACAGCGACCCTGCCTCCGAAGTGGCCGAGACGGTAGCCAAGGCCAGCGGCATGTTGGCCGCGCTCGGCCTCACCCCCCGACGAGAGTTGGCGTATGCCGTCCAGCTCGGTGATCTTCCCGGGGTCGCTCAGGCGCTGGCGGACCGCAACGACGTGCTGTCGGCGTTCTGGATGTCCCCGCAAGGCGAACGGCCCGACCCTGACCTGGCCGGGCAGTCCGTGCTGGTCATCGACGCCGAAGACACCTGGACGCAAATGTTGGCCCACCAGGTGCGCCACTTCGGGATGGGTGCGCAGGTGCGGCGCTGGGACGCGGTTGCTGCGGCCGACCTCGACGCTTTTGCCTTGGTGCTCTTCGGGCCCGGGCCCGGTGACCCCGCCGACGCCGACGACCCCCGGATGCTGCGCATCCGGGCTTTGATGCAGGCCCGACTCGATGTTGACCGCCCGCTGCTCGCAGTGTGTCTGAGCCACCAGGTGCTGGCCTCGATCGCGGGGATGTCGATCACCAAGTTGGCAAAACCCAATCAGGGTGTCCAAATCCCGGTCGACCTGTGGGGTACCCCGGCGCGGATCGGCTTCTACAACACGTTCGTGGCCCGTCCTGGCGAGGCTGCGCTGTCCCGCGCTGGCGGCGAATCGGTTCCGTTGGCGGTGGCGGTCGACGACATCCACGACGCCGTGGTTGGTTTGCGCGGGCCGGGAGTGGCCAGCATCCAGGGCCACGCCGAGTCCGTCCTGTCGCGCGACGGGCTGAGCACGCTGCACGGCTTGATTCGGCATACCCTGCTCGGCTGATCCACCTTTTCGTTGCCCAGGCAGGGTCTAGGTGGATGGGTCGGGGACGACGATCAACGGTGCCCCATCAATGGTTCGCAGAACAGTGGAGTGTCGTCGATCCAACGTGGCGACAGATCTGATGCCGTATCGCTCGGCGAGCACCACGTTTGAAGCGTCGGCTACGCCGATCTGTTGGTCTGCATAGGTCGCAACGATGTCTCTGGCTCTGGCGAGATCTGTCGGACCAAAACTGGCTAACTCCCAGGCTCCGTTGCGCAGTTCGTCCAACACCGCTAACTCGCGGCCGACCCCGTGTCGGGTGGCTACCAGATAGTCCAACTCCGCAACCACGTAGGGAGACACCACCAGCAGGCCAGTCTCCGCGTGGATCGCCCGAGAAACTGACTCATGGTCAGGCTCTGATGCGTCGAAGTAGGCCAGCAAGGCACTGGTATCGACGACCAGCGCGTTGACCACTACTGCTCTCCGAAGCCCGCTAGGAGTTCGTCGGCCTGGCGTGCGATCGGATCGCCGCTCGAGAACAACCCACCCGTAGGACTAGGACGGGTGCGGCCTACAGCCTGCCGGATGGAATCCCGGATGACTTCTGCCTCGGAGACCTGACGGCTACCGGCTGCGCGCTTGACCGCTTCCTTGAGCTCCGGGGGCAAATACACAGTGGTCTTTTCCATCACATATGGTACCACCGGTGTGTATGGTGCCTCGGCCCATTAGGCCTCTAGGAACGTCAATAGGGCAAGGTTAAAGTCCTTTGCGTGGCTGACGTTGACGCCGTGCGGTCCGTCCTTGATGACGTGGATGCGTGCGCCTTCGATGGCCTCGGCGGTGCGCATGCCCGAATTTTCGACCGGAACGATGCCGTCCGCGCTGCCGTGCAGCACCAGGGTGGGCACATTGATGTGGGTGAGGTCGTCGCGGAAGTCGGTGGTCGCGAACGCTTCGATGCACTCGACCGCCGCCGTCTCGTCAGCCTGGGCGCACTGCTCACGTGCCGAGACCAGCTGCTCGTCGCTGACCATCAGCTCGTCGTCGGCGCTGAAGAAGGTGGTGGTAAATCCCTCGAAGAATTCAGCCCCTCCATCCCTCAGGCCTTGCTTCATCTCGTCCGTAGCCTCGCGGGTGAGGGGCCCTTCCGGGTTGTCGTCGGTATGCAGCAGGTAGGGCGGCACGGCTGAGGTGAATACCACGCTGTGTAACCGATCCGCGCCGTGCCTTGCGGCATACCGAGCGACTTCGCCGCCGCCCATCGAGAAGCCGACCAAGGTGACGTCGCGCAGATCCAGCGACTCGAGGATCCCAGCGAGATCGTCGCTCAACGTGTCGTAGTCGTAACCGTCGGCGGGCTTATCGGACTCGCCGAACCCCCGCCGGTCGTACGTGACGACGCGGTACCCGGCGTTAGTCAGGGCAGGGACTTGGCTAGACCACGAGTCGCGCGTCATCGGCCAGCCGTGAATCAGCACCACCGGCCGACCCGACCCACCGGAATCATTGACCTCTAGGTCGACAGATGTGTCATGCGACGTCACCGTGATGCGGCTCATACATACCTCCTGCGTAGGAACTGAATTCCTCCACGCTAAGGCCTAGCCCCCATCCAGCGCCTGCCGGGTAAACGAAAGTCGCGGGTGCTTCAGGGGCAGACCCGCGACTTTCGCGCGTGGCCAGGGGCGGGGTCGAACCGCCGACCTTCCGATTTTCAGTCGGACGCTCGTACCAACTGAGCTACCTGGCCGTGGTGGTGCTGGGTGAAAAAATCCGCTGCACATCACTGGCGAGAGTGATGTGCAGCGAAAACGTACTGCGACCCCGACGGGACTCGAACCCGCGACCTCCGCCGTGACAGGGCGGCGCGCTAACCAACTGCGCTACGGGGCCTTGGTAGGCCTTGCGATCATACGTGTGGTGCACACTCTCAACGAGCGCGCACCGCATCCCCAACGGGATTCGAACCCGTGTTGCCGCCGTGAAAGGGCGGAGTCCTAGGCCGCTAGACGATGGGGACCTGTCGTTGACGGCCCCTCGAGCAAGCGCTTCCGGATCCATCGAGGACAAGAAAGGAGAATACGGGACGCGCAAGCAAAGTCAAAAACCCTGTCGATCAGGGGTTCGCCCAAGCCATCAGGTCGGCCACATCCCACGTGTTCACGATGCGCTCGAGCGGCACGCCCAAGCGCTGTGCCCGTTCACATCCGTACGCCTGAAAGTCGAGTTGGCCGGGTGCGTGCGCGTCGGTGTCGATCGCAAACAGGCAACCGACGTCAATCGCCAGGATGAGCAGATCGTCGGGTGGGTCGCACCGTTCGGGGCGTGCATTGATCTCCAGCGCGGTGTTGTTGTCGCGGCAGGCTTCAAACACGGCCCGTGCATCAAAGGTGCTCTGCGCGCGCTTTCCTCGGCTGCCCTCAACGAGTCGTCCTGTGCAGTGGCCCAAGACGTTGGTGTGCGCGAGGCTGGCGGCAGCGACCATCCGCCGGGTCATGGAGGGCGAATCCATCGTGAGTTTGGAGTGCACGGAGGCCACGCGGATGTCGAGGACATCGAGCATTTCCTGGGTTTGGTCCAGTGAGCCGTCGTCCAAGATGTCGACCTCAATGGCCTTCAACAGGGTGAAGCCTTGGCCACCGAGCGCGTCGTTGATCGTGTCGACGATGCCGATCTGTTTCTTTAGCCGCTCGGCGCTGAGGCCGTTGGCGACGGTCAGTCGGGGGGAGTGGTCGGTCAGCGCCAAGTACTCGTGCCCGATTTCCATGGCGGTGGCCACCATCTCTTGGATCGGCGACCCACCATCGGACCAGTCTGAGTGGGAGTGCAGATCGCCTTTGAGCGCCGCACGGACTTCTTCGCCTCCGGTGGCGAGCGGGCCGCCAGCGGTGCGCTCCAGATCGGCCAGTTTCTCCGGGACGCCACCCCTGACGGATTGTTCGATGACCTCAGCGGTCGAGCTGCCGATCCCGTTGATGGACTTCAGTGAGCCGGTGGTGACGAGTTCACGCACGCGCTCCTCGGGGATCTCCAGCAGCGTGTTGGCGGCCTCGCGATAGGCCTTGACTCGATAGGTCGACGCGCGGCTGCGCTCCAGCAGGAAGGCGATTCGGCGCAGTGCGTCGACGGGCTCCATCGTCATGGCATCTGACGCTACCGTGTCGGTCGTGACTTCGGATCCGAACAGCCCATCGGTCGCCTCGGCGTCGTTTGCGGAGTTGAGCCTCCATCAGTTGTATGCAGTGCTGCAGCTGCGGGTCGACGTCTTCGTCGTCGAGCAGCAGTGTCCCTACGCCGAACTCGACGGGTTGGACACGGACCCTGGCGCCGAGCACTTCTGGATCGAGGCCGGCATACCCGGAAAGGTCGTGGCCACGCTGCGCGTGCTGCAGGTCGACGGCCGGCCACGGATCGGTCGTGTCGCCACGGCGTGGTCACATCGCCAGCGGGGGTATGCCGCCGCCTTGATGCGCGCGGCACTGGCCCACGTCGGTGAGCGGGAGATCACCCTCGAGGCGCAAAGCCATCTTCAGCAGTGGTACGCCGGGTTCGGATTCGTCCGTTCGGGCGAGGACTACGACGAGGACGGCATACGCCATGTGCACATGCGGCGCGAACCGCAGGCTTAACGGGGCAGGTCGAACCAGACCTCGGTGCCGATCTGTCGCCCGATGGTCAATTCCATCTGGCCACCGTGCGCCTCCACAAGGCGCCGTGCGCTAGCCAGCCCAATGCCATGGCCGTCGGTCGACTCCTCGAGCCGGGTGAAAAGCGTGAAGACTTCGGCATGTTGGCTTGCTGGGATGCCGATACCCTCGTCGCTGATAGCCACGCGCCACCGTCCCGGGAGCCTCCGGGATCGCACCGTGATGCGCGGGGGAACGCCGGGGCGGGCGAACTTCACCGCGTTGGACTACAGGTTGAGCATGACGGAGTAGAGCAGGACCGGGTCGGCGCAGACGGTGGGTAACTGCCCGACCTGAACGTCGGCGCCCGTGCTGGCCACGACCGAGCCCAAGTCGTCCAATGCACTGCGCACAACGTCGCCCAGATCGGTGTCCCTCTTCAGCACGCTGCCCTCGCGCCCGGCGTGGGCAAGGAGCTTGTCGATCAGACGAGCCATCCGCTCGCCTCCGCGCTGGGCGCCTTCGGCGAGCCCAGCGAGCTCCGAATCCTGTGCGACGACCGGCTCGGTCAGCAGCAACTCAATGTTGATCAACATCCCCGTCAGGGGGTTGGATAGGTCGTGACTCACTTGCCCGGCGAAGAGCGCTAACTGGTCGTTGGACCGTCGTAGCAGATCCTGAGTTTGCGTCAACTCCGCTAAGGAGCACTCCAGTTGACGGTTGCGCATTCGCAGCGCCAGTACATCCATAACTCGGTCGGCTAGCGTCTGCAGGCCGTTCCTCTGCTGATCATCGAGTGTGTGCGGATTGCGGTCGAAGACGCACAGCCGACCGACGACGTCGCCCTCTTCGGCCCGCAGTGGTGCCGAGGCGTAGAACCGCACTCGCGCCAATTCACCGGTAACCATGGGGTTGGTCGCGTAAAAAGTGTCCTTAGTCGCGTCGTCGACGACCACGACGGAGGGATCTTCGAGCACGGGTGTGCACATCGAGTCATCTCGATGGCAGGAGGAGGGGTCGAGACCAATGGTCGCGATCGCGTGAGACCGGTCGGAGGTGATCAGATTGATCGCAGCTGCGGAGACACCGCATACCTGGGCAGCAAGTTCCACGAGTGCCTGGAGGTCGCGGCCCGGCGGTTGTCCGAGCACGTCGTAGCGCTCGATCTGCTCATCCCGCCGCTGATCGGGAATGAGCCCTGGCCGTACGTTCATGATCTTCAAGTCGCGCCCTGCCGATGCTAGGTATGAGTCAGACTCCTCTCCCAGGGTCGCAGAATTTATTTCGATTATCGTACTAATCAGATAAAGACTTCGTTCAGATTCTACCCTCAAGGGTGTGGCGACCGACCGGTAGTCGTCGGCGGACGATAGCAACGGAACACGTTACCGGTCCGACGCCTCGGAATCCGAGTGCGCGGCTGCCGCTTTCCGGTGGCCGTTCTGGCTCAACTGCGGGAGCAGTTGAGCCATCAGCAGCGTCGACAGTGCGGACGTGTCACCGGCGTGCTCGTCGGTGTGCACGATGACTGGGCGCGGTGCGTTCTCGGCGAGTTTGGCACCGACATTGAGGCGGCGGCGGGCGAGTTCGTAGCCCAGCACCGCACGGTTGTCCCGGTATGCCGTCGCCAACTGCTCTTGCGCTTTGGCCTCACCCTGGGCAGCGACGAGGTTAGTGCGGGCTCGGGTTTCGATCTCGTAGGTCACCCGCTGAGCCTCGGTTTCGCGCTCTTCGAGCATCTGAGCGACGTCCTTGCGCGCCTTGTTGAGCGCACCCTTGACCTCGACGATCTTGGCGTCGCGGATCTTCTTGGACCGCTCGATCTGCATCAGCAGGCTGTCGATCCGACGCTTGCGGACCAATTCCCACTCCTTCTCGTATGCCGACAGTTCCTTCGACGTCCGCTCGCGGGTGGAGAGGTGTTCGCGGTACTGGTCGGGCAGTTGAACGTCCGGAATGTTGCAGCCCATGATCTGGACCCCGTAGCGGGTGAGCTGACGGTTCAGCAGGTCCTGCATGTCTTTGACGTCCGAGCCGCGCAGGTCGTACGCCCGCTCGGTGTTGACCAACCGGCTGCGCTGACGGATCGCGTCCTGGACCGAGTTAGACAGCACCAGGTCGAAGTTGCCGGCCCCGATGGTCTGCACGAAGCGGACCGCGTCGACGATGCGGAACCGAAGGAAAAACTCAATCGACTTCAGCGGAACGTTCTCGTGCGTCGGGCTGGACAGGACCGGCGCGGCATACGGAATCTCGGTCGTAATGTCGACCACGTAGGCCACGCGTGCCCAGGGGTGCCACAGATAGTGGCGCCCCGGCGGCAGACCCTTGCCGCTGATGGCACCGAACTTGGTGAGCACGCCCACCGTGCCTTCCTCGATCTCGATGATCGAGGAGCGCCACCACCACAGGGCAGCCAACGCCAAGAAGATCACCGCAGCGATGAATGCAAGGGCGCTGACGGCGCCGCGGTCACCCAGCGCCAGGAAGACACCACTCAAACCAGCCCACGCGGCCAGCCACACCAGCGACAGCCAGCGCAACCCGCGGGTGTCTTTGGGGATGACCACCGGCACCAAGGCCCCGCCGTCGCCGCCGCGCAGCAGGGCAGCAACGTCACCCCAGCCGGCGAGGGCTTCCTTGATCGATGACATGCCGTGGTTTCCACGCATCGTCTGCTGTTGTTCACTCACTGTGGCGTCCTCCCTGCGTGCTCTCCTGCGTTGGCGTGGTTTCCTGAGGTGGCGTGGTCTCCTGCGTCGGCGTGGTCACGGCTTCCGGCGGGGGCCCGTCGCCGGTGACGGAACGGCGGATCTCTTCCATCCGGTCCTCACCGGGCAACTCGACGTCCGTGTCGGAGGGCGGCACGATCTCCACCTGCGTCTCCTCTGGCGGTTGCAGCAGGTGTGTGATGTCGTTCTTACGGCTGGCCACCCGCTCTTCGATCGCGGGCTTATTCGCGCGGATCGCGTCCATGTCCTCCTCGGAGAACAACGCCGTGTCCGAGTCGCCGATCAACTGACGGGCGATCTTCAAGAAGTCGACACCCTCGGAGTCACCGCCCACCCGCACGATCTGCGGCAGGGACGAGGCCAACGATTCCAGCTTCTCGAGCATGTCCTGCTGGTAGCGGTAGTCGAGGATCTCCGGGGCTAAGGCGGCGCTGACCGCGCGGATGTCCAGGGCTTGGGCCTCCAGCAACGCGGCATTGGCGTTGGCGGTGGACTCGGCCTCGACGAAGCGCTGACGGGCCATCGAGTCGGCGCGGTTGGTCTCCCGCTCCAAAGCGGTGTCCATCTGGGCCTGGTAGCGTGCGATGTCGGCCTGGATCGAGGACAACGTCTCGTTGAGCGAGGCGAGGTCCTTGTTGAGGTCACCGTCGTTCTGCTCTTTCTTCAGTTGCAGTTCGTACTCGTAGGTGTACGCCTCCTTCGCCACCCGGATCATCTCCGGGGCCGCGAGGTCCATCCGGTACTCCTGGTTGGCCGGCTCCGCGTGGGTGATGTTGGCGGTGGTCAACTCCACCGCAGGAGCGAACTGAGCGTTCAGTTGCTCCAGCAGCTTCGACGTGCTCTCACCGACCAGGTCGTAGATGCCCGAGGCCTCTTGTTCGTAAATCAGCGATCGGGTGGTCTCGGAGATGGCGTTATTGAGTTTGTCCTGGAAGCCCTGCACGGCACCCAACACGAAGACGAACTCGCGGGCGTTGACGATGCGGAACTGCAAGAAGAGGTCCACCGAGGCCTGTACGCCAGACTTGGTCGGCGCCTGGCGGATCGGAGCGTTGAAGGGGTATTCGCGGGTCACGTTGATGATGTAGGACACGCGCTTCCACGGGTTGAGCAACGTCACCCGACCGGGGCCGACCTCGGCCTCAACCTTTCCGAAGCGCGAGATCAGCGCGACACAGCCTTCGGGCACCATGACCATGCTCTGGCGCCACCAGGAAAATACTCCGAGGGCGACGACGAGCAGCCAGTAGTGCGGGCCGAAGATGGCCAGGCTCAGTCCGTCGAACGGGAGTAGCCCGATCGTTCCGACGATGCCGAGGATGGTGAGGAAGATGATCGGCAACAACACCTTCAGGCGGCGTCCCTTGGGCATGATCATCGGTGTGATGACGTGCACCGGGCCCTGCTGGCCGTTCTCGTAGTAACTGCGGCTTAAATGTTCCGCCGCGTCGTTCAGCGACACTGAGGAGGACTGGATGCGGGTCCCGGCCGCGCGGCTTTGGTCGCGGGCGGCGGGGAAGTCGTCCGGGTTCATGGCGGGGACGTCGTTCTCGTCGTCCTGGTTACGGCTCCGGGCAGCGCCTCCACCCTTATTGTTCCCGCGCTGGTTGCCCTGCTGCTGGTCATGACCCTGCCCGGCTGCGGCACCGCCGGCCATCTGACCTACGACCTCCCGGACGTCGGTGCCGCCGGCATGCTGTCTGGCTGCACTGATGAAATCCTCGGCTCTACTCACGTTATCCCCTCGGTCGTGGACGAACCTGTGAGCAAGCACTCACACGTCGTATGCAGTCAATCACGGGAGTAGGACGCAGAGGCGGGGTTTGTGGTTCCGCTGTGGACGGCGAGAATGCCTCGATGAGGGGTTCGCCGCGGGTGTTGTTGGTAGACAACATCGATAGTTTCACGTTTAACGTGGCCGACCTGGTGCATCGGGTGACCGGCGTGGCCCCGACGGTATGGCGCCATGACCATGATGTGGACGCGCACGACCGTAATGACGCCCCGACCACAGCGTGGTGGCAACGGTTCGACGCCATCGTGATTGGACCCGGTCCGGGCAGTCCGATGGTGGCCGGCGATATGGGGATCTCGAACCAAGCGCTAGCCCAGCGTGACGTGCCGGTATTCGGAGTGTGTCTGGGGCATCAGGGCATCGCCTACGAGGCGGGTCATGTCGTACAGGGCATGGAAGAGCCGATGCACGGTCGTGTATCGCTGGTGACCCACGACGGCACCGGGTTGTTTATGGGCATCCCTTCGCCGTTCGAGGTAGTGCGCTATCACTCCCTCGCTGTGGATCTCGCGGCACCCTCGGGTCCACAGTCGCTCGACGGATCACCGCTGATCGGATGCGCGTGGGCGCAGGACGACGGTGTGTTGATGGCCATCCAAGACCCGGCGGGGCAGCGTTGGGGCGTGCAGTTCCACCCGGAATCGGTGCTGACCGAGCACGGTCAGCGAATAGTCACCAACTTCTTCGCCGCAGCTGGTGTAGTGATTCCCGCAGCGGCTGCGGGGCCCGATGACGAGTCACCGAGCGGCGAATCGGCACCGACGACGCATGCCGTCTCGATGAGCATGATGACGCGCAGGTTCGAAGGGGCCGTTGACGCGTGGACCCTTCATGAGGCTCTAGCCCAGCTGCGCGGGGATGACGTCTGCGGTGATGGCGTCTGCGGTGACGACGCGCACGGCGCGGTTGCCCGCGAATCGGTATGGCTGGACTCCTCCGACCAGGACGGGATCTCGGTCTTCGCGGACGCCGCCGGCCCCTCGGCATACACCCTGGAGCACCGGGTAGGGCGCGGCAGCGATCTGTCGACCGGGGAGCACCTCGACGGTTTCCTCATGGACAACCTCGACGCACTGTCAGCTCGGATCGACTACACCGGTGAGAATGAGCTCGACCTACCGTTCGACTTCCGGCCTGGCTTCGTCGGCTACTTCGGCTATGAGTTGAAGGCAGAGACCGGCGGGCGGGCTGCCCACCGCTCCACCCGTCCCGACGCGTGGCTGATCTTTGCGGACCGGGCGGTCGTGATCGAGCACGCCACGCACGCGGTCTACGCCGTGGCGTTGCATACCCCTTCCACCCTCGCCGAGCAACAAGCATGGTGTGCCGACGTGGAGGCGGTGGTGAAGGGGCTGCGTGTCGACGGGGGCAGGAGCTTCGCGCCTCCTGCCCCCATCCCTCACGACCGCGACCACGTCGTGGCTGCCTCCGGTCGGCATACGCGGCAGGAGTATGAAGGGCTGATTGCCCGTGCCCAGGACCTCATCCGCGCGGGTGAGACCTACGAGGTCTGCCTCACTAACGAGGTCACCTGGCCCGAACAGATCGACGAGGCGCGGGCCTATGCTGCGCTGCGCTCGATCAGTCCGGTGCCGCACGGGGCCTGGCTGCGGTGCGGGTCCTTCTCGGTGCTGAGTGCGTCCCCGGAGCGATTCGTGTCACTCTCGGGCACGGGAACGGTCACGGCCGAGCCGATCAAGGGTACGAGGGCCCGGGCGGTGGACCCTGGCGACGACGCGGCAGTCGCGCGCGAATTGGCCGCCGACCCCAAAGAGCGCGCCGAGAACCTGATGATCGTTGACCTGCTGCGCAACGACCTGCATCGAGTATGCCGAGCCGGCAGCGTGCAGGTCCCGGAGATGTTCGCCGTGCGCACGTGGTCAACGGTGCACCAGTTGGTATCGACCATCACGGGGCAGGCAGCAGACGGTATGGGGCCAACTCAGGTGCTGCGCGCGGCGTTCCCGGGTGGATCGATGACGGGAGCACCCAAGGTGCGCACGATGGAGATCATGGACGACCTCGAAGCGGGCCCTCGGGGGGTGTACTCCGGGGCGATCGGATGGCTGGGCGTCAACGGGGCTATGGATACATCGATCGTGATCCGCACGATTGTGACGGCCGATGACGAGCGCCCCGAGGGAGAATCACGAACGCGTAGTGCGACATTCGGAATTGGCGGTGCTATTACCGTGCTATCGAGTCCGGGAGAGGAATACGTCGAGACGCTCATCAAATCGCGAGGTGTCGCCTCGGCGTTGGCGGTCGCAAGCGATCCGAAACACGGCTCGTGGTGACGACGAAACTATCGAACGTCACAACGTCCACTTGGACTCCTACGTGGAATTGTGGTTGAGTGTTCAACAACTTACGGAGGGTGCATACCGACATGGGATTTGAGCACATAGATCACGTTCAACGCGACACGATGTTGTCGAGCCCACCGCACGGCAACACCACGTTCCCGCCAGGGACGTGGGTTCTTGACCCGAATGCCTCCGTGATCGAGATCTCTACCCGGATTTTGGGTTTTCATCCCGTCTACATCGGTATCAAACTTCGCGAGGGGGTTGCGGACGTTGATTCGACCGGCATCATTCGCCGGTTGGCGATCTCGTTGCTCTCAGAGACTGCTCACTCCGGTAACGCCTGCCGGGATGGGCATTTGCGCGGCCCCGGCTACCTCGACACGCGGACCTGGCCGCTCATCGACTTCGTCGGCAGTGCCAAGGGCAACGTGATTGATGGCTTGATCGGGATCAAAGGGCATCGCGCTGGGCTGCGGGTTGAGGCCACTGAAGCATCGCTGCGCGAAGACGGCAGCGCGTCCCTGGCTGCGCACGGCTCGGTAGACCGGCGTCTCATCGGCCTAGGCATCAAGTCCTTGTGGTGCATTGGGTACGACGTGACCTTCACGTTGAAGGGCACGGCGCACCGCATCTAGTCGGCTTGGTCCAAGCCGACAGCAAACACTTCTAGAGCGTGCCCGTAGTTCCACACAAAGCGCAACATCGGGCCCTCGGGTGTCTGCGACAACGTGCTGAGTGTGACGGACGTGACGAGCATGGCCTTAGCCATGATGACCAGGTCGCCAGGGGTCCTAGTGGTCGCCAGCACAATGTCCCCATTGCTGAAGGCAATCCTCGCCACCCTTCGGGTAGGCGCCGCGCGTATGTCGCGCACCGGCACCTGACGACCAATGAGTTCGTGCGTTCGCAGGTACAGCATGTGAACAAAGTCGGCTGAGGATTCAGAATCCACGGCGGCGAAGATCTCGTCGAGTTCTTGCTCGTGGGTTGGCGCCTCGACCTTTTCAGGGCGGTATCTCGGTGCGAGGCTGACGGCAACCATTAAGGCCACCGCCAGTGCCACCAGGATGAGTTCCACCCTCAAAGTGTGCGCGGCTGGCCTGGGAATCGCCAGATATCGAATGCCGTGGCGAGGGTCTGCCTCGAAGTAGCACCGTCTCCCGCAACGTAGGTCCTGCGTTGGCACATCCAGAACGGCACCATCGTCATACCCACGTCCGTGACGCGGCACCGGGTGAAATCAAACCTGGACGTGTTCTCATGTGCGTTGGATGATGATCAGATGACCGCTGACTTCGTGATGCTCTGAGATGCAGGTCACGGATCTCGGCGAACTCGCCGACAGGGCTTGCGCCGCAGTCACAGACTCGTCCCGTGCCATCGTGGGCATTGTCGGGGCCCCAGGGTCGGGGAAATCGACGTTGGTCGAGGCGCTGTTGCGCGAACTCCAATCCCGCGCTAGGCCAGCAGCGGCAGGGGTCAGCGGGAACGACGAGGTCGATGGGGAGGCCTGGGTGGTCCAGGTTCCGATGGACGGGTTCCACTTGGCTGACGCCTCGCTAGATCGGTTGGGACTGCTGGAGTGCAAGGGGGCGCCAGAGACCTTTGACGGGCACGGGTACGCCGCGCTGCTGGGGCGGATCGCCGACCCGGCGCAGCGTGACGTCACGATCTACGCGCCCACGTTCGAGCGGGACCTCGAGCAGCCCATCGCGGGGGCCATTGCGGTCCCGTCCAGCGCGTCGTTGGTGATCACCGAGGGCAACTACCTGCTGCTGCCGGACGACCCGTGGCCGCGAGCCCGTCGACATCTTGCGCAGGTGTGGCACTGCGCCACTGACGATGCGCGCCGCAAAGAGCAACTCATCGCTCGGCACATTGAGCATGGCAAGAGTCCGCAGGAAGCCCGCGAGTGGGCGCTCGGGCCCGACGAGGCCAATGCGGTGCGGGTTATCGAGGCCAGTGCCGGGGCCGATGTGGTCATCGGGGATGAACTCCTGGGCGACGGGATGAACGCAGAAAGCAGTTCGATTAACGCTGGATAAACACTTCCGAGAAAGGTTGTTCAGGCCTGGAATTGGGTCCCAACCCGCTCCTAGGGTGGGAGCAGATCCTTCCCCTGAATCGTTCTTTAGGAAGTCTTATGCCTTCATCGCCCCGCAACACTGACGCGTCAGATGACGTCGCCGCCGACGACCTCAGCGAAACCGCCACCGATCCTCTCGACCTTGACGATGAGCCCGAACTCGCCGGTCGCGAGAAGTTCACCCGATGGGTGGCTGTCGTTTTCCTCTTCTACTCGCTGATTGCCTCGATCGACATCATCGGCGACGGTTTCAAGGCCGCAACCGGCAGCCAGGCGGAGCAACTCTTCTCCTACGCCGACAACCCGATGATCGGACTGATCATCGGGTTGTTGGCGACCACACTTATCCAATCGTCGTCCACCACGACCTCCATCATCGTGGGCTTGGTGGCCGGAGGACTGCCGGTCTCGATCGCGGTCCCCCTGGTGATGGGTGCCAACGTTGGCACAACGGTGACGAACACGCTGGCAAGTTTGGGCACCGTGGGTCAAAAAGGCCCTTTCCGCCGCGCGTTCGCTGCGGCGACGGTCCACGACTTCTTCAACGTGTTGGCGGTGGCCATCTTCTTGCCGTTGGAGATTCTGACCGGATTCTTGGAAAAGAGCGCCGCTTGGTTGGCGGGAATCTTCGAAGGCTCTGGTGGCGCGAACACCGATGATGCGGACATCATCAGCATGGCTACTAAGCCGGTGGTGGACGCCGCGACGTGGGGCACTAGCTGGGTGGGCGGTGAGGTGGCGCAGGGTGTGCTGCTGGCGATCATCGGTGCCGCGGGCATCCTGATCGTGGTGCGCCTGCTCGGAATGGTGCTCGGGCAGTTGATGGTGGGTCGTGCCAAGATGCTGCTGCACAAGAGCATCGGACGAGGGCCGCTGTCCGGGATGACCGCCGGCGCCGGGGTCACCGTATTGGCTCAGTCCTCGTCGGTGACCACCTCGCTCATGGTGCCGTTGGCCGCCGCCGACTCCTTATCGCTGAAGCAGATATACCCCTACACCCTCGGTGCCAATATCGGTACCACGATGACGGCCTTGGTCGCAGCGCTAGCCGCTACGGAGAACGCCGACGAAGCCTTGACGATCGCGCTGGTGCACCTGCTGTTCAACATCTTCGCCATCGTCGTGATCTACGGGGTGCCCGTACTACGCAAGCTGCCCCTCATGGGAGCGACGGCGTTGTCGGAGGCCGCGACGAAGAACAAGTGGTACGTCGTGCTGTGGGTCGTCGGGGTCTACCTCGCGCTGCCCGGCCTCATCGTATTTCTGTCCGTCATCATCTGAGGCGACCTACACTCACCATGGAGGCAAGAACATGAGCACACCTGAAGACCCCGGCCGCGGGCCCGAGTTCGATGACCTGTCCGAGGACGAACTAGGTCAGATGTTGGGCGAGGCCGAGCGGGCTCTGCGCGACATTCGCGCCGAACTGCATGAGCGCCGCGCCATGGCTCACGCCGGGATCGACGTAGAAATGCCGAAGCAAGACCTCAACGAAGCCCGGGGGCGGTGGACCCACTTCTTCGACTTCGTGCGCCAACTCAGCGCTGAGCGCCAAGAAAACCCCACCTCTCACCGCTGAGTTCACGGCATACCGCCATCTGATTCTGGTCGCTGATGACCGATGTGCGCTCCCTGTGCGGTCTAGCGGCGGGGGAGCGCGAGCACAACGGTCATCTGCTTGCCGGGATCATCGGGCACGTGGGTATGCCGACTGCTGGGTAGGGCCGGTGGGTGGCTCTCAGTGGGACCTGGGAAACTGGGAAGCGTGACCTCCCCCAATCTGCCGACCAGCACCGACGTCCTGGTGGTCGGTGCCGGGCCCGCCGGATCGGCGGCGGCAGCCTGGTCTGCCGACCTCGGTCACGACGTGGTGCTGGCCGACGCGGCGACGTTCCCGAGGGACAAGAGCTGCGGAGACGGACTGACGCCCCGGGCCATCGCCGAGCTTGACCGTCTCGGCCTCGCCGACTGGGTGCGCTCACACAAGGTGAACCGAGGGCTGCGTGCTCACGGGTTTGGGCAGGTCTTGGAGTTGCCCTGGCCCGGTGGATCGTTGCCCGACCACGGCTCGGCGGTGCCGCGGACCGAGTTGGATGACCGCATCCGGACCGCTGCGCTGGATCGTGGGGCGCTCGGGGTGCAGGGTGCCCGCGCCGTCGATGTCGAGCGTGACGGCGACCGTGTCAGTGGCGTGGTGTTTGAGACCGGCGGGCAAAAAAAGCGTCGCCAGACCGTTAACTGCCAGACTTTGGTCGTGGCCGACGGGGTGCGTTCTCAGTTGGGTCGCGTGTTGGGGCGCGAATGGCACCGGGACACCGTCTATGGGGTGGCCGGTCGGGCCTACATCGATTCCGAGCGATCCGATGACCCGTGGATTTCGTCCCACCTCGAGCTGCGCGGGATGGAAGGTGAGTTGCTGTCCGGGTACGGCTGGATCTTCCCGCTGGGCTCGGGTCAGGTGAACGTCGGGGTGGGCACCCTGGCGACCGCAAAGCGACCGGCCAACATCCAGCTCAGGCCGCTCATGCAGTTCTATGCCGACGCTCGGGTGCCCGAGTTCGGACTAAGCGGCCCGTTGCGGGCTCCGACTTCGGCGCTGCTGCCGATGGGCGGTGCCGTCTCGGGGGTGGCCGGACAAAACTGGGCGTTGATCGGTGACTCCGCCGGGTGCGTCAACCCGCTCAACGGCGAAGGCATCGACTACGGCATGGAGACCGGACGTCTGGTCGCGCAGAGCATCCACAACGGGGATCAGTTGGGCTCGACCTGGCCCGCGTTGTTGACCGACCACTACGGCGAGGCCTTCTCGATTGCCCGCCGACTGGCCGGGCTGATCACGGTGCCCAAACTCCTGCCCGCAGCGGGCCCCATCGGGATGCGCTCGACGTGGATGATGACGCTGGCTCTGCGATGGATGGGCAACCTGATCACCGAGGAGGACCGCGATATCGCGGCCCGCATGTGGCGCCTGGCCGGAAAGGCGTCGGTCAAGATCGACCACCGGCCTCCGTTCAGCTGAGCCTGGCGATCCCTGCCACCTCCCCTAGCTGTTCTTCGTGGGGTCACAATGCGATAATCGAAGCTTCAAGCGCTGGTCAGCCCGACGCGAAGGTGAAATGTGAGTGAGCTGGACCTGATGCGAGTCGTGACCGATCAAGCAACGACGACCCACAAAATGGACCGCATCGACGACATCTATGCCGTTGAAGATGGTGCACGTGTGGCCGATGAGGTCATCCTGGTTGACGACGAGGGTCGGCAGATTGGGACGGCTCCCCGCTCGGAGGTTCACACCCCGCAAACGCCGCTGCACCGCGCCTTCTCGGTCTACATCTTCGACGCTGATGGCCGCACCCTGATCACCCGACGGGCTCTGACGAAGGTGGCCTGGCCGGGGGTATGGAGTAATTCGTGTTGCGGGCATCCGCGCCCCGGTGAGCCCACGCCTGAGGCGATCACGCGTCGGGTCCGCGAAGAACTCGGCATACGGGTCCGCGACATTGAGGTGGCACTCTCGGACTTTAGATACCGCGCGGTCGACGCCAGTGGAGTCGTCGAAAACGAGATCTGCCCCGTCTACGTGGCCCGCAGCGACGACGAGCCGATACCCGACCCCGACGAGGTCATGGACCACGCATGGGTGTCGTGGGACGACGCCGTCAGATCGTTGGCGAGCGCCCCGCAGGTGTTTAGCCCGTGGATGGTCCTGCAGACTCCGCCGCTTCGCGACGCCATGCCGCACGGCGTCCCGGGGCAAGAAGGTGCGTCCCCACCAGCCAGCCCATCGGTAGATGACACGTTAAGCACGGTGCGCCAGTTGCTCGTCGCCGAGGCCGAGTGGACAGCAACTTTTTGGGCTTCCACCGGGCTGCAACCGGGCGACGACCCCGTCTTGAAGCAGAATCTGCCCACCTGGCTGGCCGCGCTGGTGGACGGCAGTGGCAAGTTGATCCGTCCGAGGATGTGCCACTGGGGTTACGTTGCCGCTGGCGGGGCGGGCGGCACCACTGCCTACTCCGACGTATGCCGGGCCGCCGCCGCGCTAGAACTGCTGCACGTGTTCGCGCTGATCCACGACGACGTGATGGACGAGTCCGAATGGCGTCGCGGCCGGATCTCGGCCCACGCCCAAGCCCGCGACTGGCACACCGGCGCAGGGGCACTGGGCAACGCACAGCGGTTCGGCGACAACATCGCCATTTTGCTCGGCGACCTGGCGCATATGCAGGCCGACCGGTTGGTCTCTGGGTTGCCGACCGACTTCCGCGACGCCTGGCACGAGTTGTGCACAGAGCTCATCGCCGGTCAGAGCGCTGATCTCACCGGGGCGGCGGCATTGTCGCGGTCCTTTGCGCAGGCCGAGCGGGTGGCCCGGCTGAAATCGGGGGCCTACACCATCGAGCGCCCGTTGCTCCTTGGCGCATTAGCCGCTGGCATCGACGAAAAAGGCCACACCGCGCTGCACGCGTACGGCCTGAAAGTGGGGCGTGCCTTTGCCCTGCGCGACGACATCCTCGGCGTCTGGGGCGACCCGACCGTAACCGGCAAGCCCGGCGGCGACGACCTGCGCTCCCGCAAACCCACCGTGTTGTGGATGGCGGCTGAGCAGGGGTTGGCCGGCGCCGGGTTGGAAGCCTTGCACCGGGTCGGCACTGACGCCGAAGGCGGCGGCGACGTACTGGCCGTGCAGCAAGCGATGGTCGACGCAGGCATGCGAGCCGACGCCGAGACGCAGGTCAGCCAATGGGTTGAGTCTGCTTTGGCCGACCTGGAGTGCGACAGCCTTTCTGTGCAGGGAGTCGAGGGGCTGACGCTGATGGCCCATCGGGTGGCTTGGCGTGACGCGTAAAGGCCTGAAGGCGAGGGACGACGGGTGAAAATATGGTGGGCAGGAACATGGCGCTGACGGGCAGGGCGAGTCGAAACGTGCCGGGGCGCGTCGGTGAGGTAACCACTAAGGGTCGGGCTCTGTTGACCGGCTTCGACCAGATGGTAAGGCTGAGCCTGCGCGGGGTATGGGTGCGTGGTGACATTCCGACGCAGGCTGTGGTGTGGGCCATGAACCACCACCACTGGTGGGATGCCTTTGCCTCGAATTCGGTGTTGCGCACGGTCGGTCAGCGACCGACGGTCCTGATCTCAGACCAAAACCTGGCGTCCTTCACGCTCTTTAACTGGATCGATGCCGCGCCAGCATCCGATCCGAAGCGAGCGTTGACGCCGCTGCGGGCAGGTCGAACCCTGGTGATCATGCCGGAAGGTCGGATGTTAGGCGCGGGCCCGCTGGGGCCGCTGCGTGGAGGCGCGGGTCGCCTTGCCGCCGAAGCCGGAGTGCCGCTGGTGCCCGTCGCGCTGCGCGTGGTCATGCGCGGGTCGCAATACGCCGAGGCCTTCATCGACATTGGCACGCCGGTCAGCGCAGACGACTTGGCGCCGGTGTTGGGCCAGTCCCTGGCCGAGTTGGACGAGCTGCTCGCCGTCACGCCCGCCACGCGGGACCTGCCGGACTATCGTCGCGTCGTCGCAGGCCGCGGCTCGGTGGACGGATTGATTTCGGTTTTGACGCCGTGGCGTCGATGAGGGTGGTGCGCACCGGTATTCAGGCATTCCTTGCGGTCAAACTGCTGGTCTTAACGATCAACTTCGTCGCGTTCCCGGTGCTGAAGCGGGAAGAAGACGAAAACCTGAAGGACGACGAGGACCTCAGCGACGTATCGGTGCTGATCCCCGCGCGTGATGAAGCGGGCCGATTGCCCGCCACCCTGCCCGCGATGTTGGCCACCCGCAACGCGGAGGTATTGATCCTCGACGACAACTCCACCGACGGCACGGCCGCGATCGCCCAAGACATCATCGACCGATCGGGGCACCCCCGGGCTCGAGTGCTGACCGGCGAGGTCTTGCCTCAGGGGTGGACCGGCAAAACGTGGGCGTGTGAGCAGTTAGCAGCCGCCGCGACGGGGGACACCTTTGTCTTCTTCGACTCCGACGTCACGGTGGAGCCCGGCGCTCTAGCAGCGATCGTTGCCGAAAAGCGACGGTCACAGTCCGACGTTTTCTCGGTCTTCCCCCGGCAAGACACGGGCTCGCTGGGCGAACACCTCGTCGTGCCCACCATCGACGCCGTGTTGCTCAGTCTGCTGCCCCACCCGCTGCTGCGCCTGCCGATCCCCGCTGCGGCCACCGCCCACGGTGCGTGCCTGGTGTTCGATCGCGACAGTTTTGCGCGGGTTGGCGGGTTCGCTTCGGTGCGCCATCGGATCGTTGAGGACGTGGCGATGGCCCGGCATACCCGGTCGTCGGGGTTGGGACTGGGCTTGGCCTTGGGTGGGGACCTACTGCACGTCCGGATGTACACCTGCTATACCGACGTGATCCGCGGCTTATCGCGCGGCCTAATGCCGATGGCGGGCGGGTCGAAACCGGTGCTGGTGGTGGGCTGGGCGGCCCACGCGGCGGCATACACCCTGCCGTTGGTCTTGCTGCCTCGCGACCGGCGCTGGGCAGCGCCGCTGTTGATGGGCATCCTTGAGCGCGGGCTTGTGGAGGTCAAAACACGCCGGTATGCCGTGTGGCAGGCGGTCCTCAGCCCGGCGATTGCCCCGGCAATGCTCCCGTTGGTGCTGCGTGCGTTGCGTGGTCGGCCGACCTGGCGCGGCAGGACCTACGCATGAGAGCGACCCTGCCTACACCGCCCACATCGCGGCTCGTCGGCCACCTCGGCCAATGGGGGACCGACCCGCTCGGCGTCCTCGAGAAAGGCGCGCAGGCCGCGCGAGCCCGCGACGTCTCGACCTTCGAGTTGAAGCTGTGGCGGCGGGCTCTGGTGGGGTATTCGCCCGAGTGGAACCGCGGTGTGCTCGGTGATCTCGAGACCTTCCGCAGCCGCGGGGGGCTTAGTGAGTTGTCGCCCTATTTGAATTCGGGCATCGTGCAAACCGACGCCCCCGAGCACCGCCCGCAGCGCAAAATACTGAACCCCGGCTTCACCAAAAACGCCATGAACGACCTGCACACGGCAATGGCGACCACCATTGACGCGAACCTGCCCACCGGTGACTTCGACGCCATCGAATGGTCCTCCACCGTCGTCCGCGCCGTGTTGTCCTCGACCTTCCTAGGCGAAGACACGATCGACCCGGTGCTCGACCGGTGGTTGGGGCCGATGGAGGCGCCGCTGCCCCTGCCGTTCCTGCCCCGACCCATCCGCTTTCGCGCCATGAACGCTCGACTCGTTGCCGCGCTCGCCGACCCACCACCCGGGAGCCTGGCCCAGACGTTCGCCGGGCATGGCGGTCTACCCGAGATGCGGGTGGCGCTCGCGGCCGGTTACGACACGACCGCCCACACCCTGGCGTGGCTGCTGACGCACGCAGCGCAAGACCCCAGCCTGCTGGACCCGGCGCGGCACGACTCGGCGATCAAAGAAACGCTGCGACTGTATCCGGCGGGGTGGACCGGCAGTCGGCGGGCCAACAAAGACATCACCGTCGATGGTGTCGACATCTCCCAGGGGGAGTTGGTGCTGTACAGCCCGTACCTGACTCACCGCGACCCCGACCTGTGGGACTCCCCGACGGCATACCGCCCGGATCGTTTCGACACCGGCAAGGCCCCGGCCTGGGGTTATGTCCCGTTTGCTGCCGGGGAGCGCACCTGCCTGGGGCGTCACTACGCGCACCTGCTGATGCGCACCGTGCTCGAAGCCATCAACGGGCGGTTGCTCACATTCATTGCTGGCGACCTCAGCCCTCGAGCCGGGGTCACCCTGCGACCGGCCGGCCCGTTACACCTGCATCTCGCTCACCCCTACCGCAGTCAATCCCTACCGCAGTCATCCCTACCGCAGTCATCCCTACCTCAGTGCCCCCCGTCTCGACGCAGCAGAGCGCTCCGTACGCTTAGGATCCACCCCTGAAGGAGCTTCATGAGCAAGATCGTCATCATCGGTGCCGGGCTTTCCGGCCTGTCCGCGGCCTGTCACCTCAGCCGCACCGGCCACGAGGTCACCGTGGTTGAATCTCGTTCCCAGGTGGGCGGCCTCGCCGGTGAGAGCCACGCGCAGGGGCACACCTTCGACCTCGGCCCCACCGTGCTGACCATGCCCGATCTGATCGAGTCGACCCTTGCGGCAGCTGGTAACAGCATGGACCTGTTGCCGATGACTCAGCTCGACCCGGCATACCGTGCGTTCTTTGCCGACGGATCGCAGATGGACATCTGGACCGACCTGGCCACGATGCGCGACCAGATCGCGCGGATGTGCGGGCCCGAGGACGCGCAGGCATTCGATGAGTTCGTGCCGTGGCTCAAACGCCTCTACGACGTCGAGATGCCCAACTTCATCGATCGCAACTTCAACTCGCCGCTGGGGCTGGTGACTCGGCCCAAGCCCGCAGTCGGGCTGGTCAAGATGGGGGCCTTCGGGGGCTTGGGCTCGTTGGTGGCCAAGCGATTCAAGGACGAGCGGCTGCAACGACTCTTTACCTTCCAGGCGTTGTATGCCGGCTTGGCCCCGGCTGAAGCGCGCGGCATCTACGCGGTGATTTCGTACATGGACGCGATCAACGGGGTGTTCTTCCCCGACGGCGGCATGCACTCCCTGCCGAAGGCGATGGCCCAGGCCGCCACCGACGCAGGGGTCACGATCCGCCTCGACACGCCCGTGACGGTGCTGCCGCGAGACAGTTCCGGGCGGGTGACTGGGGTGGTGCTTGGCGATGAGTACCTGGCCGCCGACGCGGTGGTCTGCACGACCGACATCACGACGGCATACCAAACATTGTTGGCCGATGTGCCCAAGCCGCTGTCGCTGCGCCGCCCGCGCTATTCGCCCTCGGCGGTCGTCTGGCACGTTGGCACCAAGGACGGGGCGGCCGACACCCTGCTGCACCACAACATTCACTTCGGCCACGACTGGGACGAAAGCTTCGATCAGCTCATCGGCGACCAGACGCTCATGCGCGACCCGTCGCGGTTGGTCACGATGCCCACGGTCACCGACCCGAGCCGTGCGCCGCAGGGGGGCAGCACGATGTTTGTCCTGGAGCCAGTGCCGGACCTGTCCGGCCCCATCGACTGGAAGCAGCAGCGCGAGCCGATGCGCGAACGGCTGCTGCAGTTCTTGGCCAAGAGCGGCTACCCGACGGACATCCGGACCGAGCAGTTGGTCACTCCCGAGGACTGGGCCAATCAAGGGCTGGCGTCGGGCACTCCGTTCTCGCTATCGCACCTGTTCCGTCAGACCGGTCCTTTCCGGCCGCGCAACGCGCCGCGCAACATCCCCGGGTTGTTCTTCGCGGGCACGGGCACCACGCCTGGGGTGGGGGTGCCGATGGTCCTCATCAGCGGCAACCTGGCGGCTCAGCGCGTCGTGTCCTACTTGGACGCCAAAGCCGCATGAAGGATCGCGCGCCCACTCCCGACCACGCGATCTGTCGACGGATCACCAGGGAGCACGGCACGACGTACTACTGGGGTGCGGCGATCCTCCCGCGCGAGCACCGATACGACGTCTACGCCGTGTATGCGCTGTGCCGGATGGCCGACGACATCGTCGATGCTCCCGGTGCGACCAGCGGTGACTCGCGGACGGTCGCGCAGACAGAGGCTGAGTTAGCGGCGTTCGCGGCTCAGTTCGACGCGGCCATGTCTGGCAAGCGAGTGGACAAGCCCGTGGTCCGAGCGGCGGCCGAAACCGCGCTGCGGCGCAAGATCGATCCCGAGTGTTTTGACCGGTTCTTCTCCGCGATGACCCAGGACCTCACGGTCACCAGTTACCAGACGTATGCCGACCTGCTGGGGTATATGGACGGCTCGGCCGCAGTGATCGGCGAGATGATGCTGCCGGTGTTGCGACCGACCGACGACCGAGCGCTCGCTGGGGCCCGCGACCTTGGTTTGGCCTTCCAACTGACGAACTTCTTGCGCGACTTCGCCGAGGACCGTGACCTGGGCCGGACGTACGTGCCGCTGGAAGACTTAAATCGCTTCGGGGTCGACCGGAAGATCGATCACGTCACCGACGCATGGCGGGCGCTGATGTCGTTCGAGATCGGCCGCAACCGGGAGTTGTATCGCAGCGCCGAAGATGGCCTGGCCTACTTGCCGCCCGCGTCGCGCCGGTGCGTGCAGACCGCCAAAAATCTGTACTGCCGCATCCTGGATCTGATCGAAGCCCACGACTACGACATCTTCGGCGAACGGCTACGGGTGCCGACGTGGCGCAAGGCGGGCTACTCCGCTCGGCTTCTCGTGACTCCTAGTCGCATGGTGACCAGCAGCCGGTAGCGCTGGTGGTGGGATGCTCATCCCGCAGATCAGCGCCAGAGCAGGGGGGTCAGCGCGACCGTCATGACGATGACGATCAGTGACAGCGACCAGCCGAGCCGTGCGTAATCGCCAAAGCGGTAACCGCCGGGGCCGTAGACCATCATGTTGGTTTGGTAGCCGATCGGGGTCAGGAACGAAGCCGACGCGGCAATTGCGACGGCGATAGCTGCCCCTCGAGGGTCGAGGCCCGTCGCTGAGGCCGCAGTGACCGCTATCGGCAACATCAGCAGGGCAGCGGCGTTGTTGGTGATCATTTCGGTCAGGATCATGGTCGTTAAGACCAGTCCGAGGAGCACACCGCGGTCCCCATAGTCGCCGAAGAAGTTCACCAGCCCGCCGGCAATGACCGACGCGAGGCCAGAGGACTGCATGGCCGCGGCGAGTCCGAACGCCGACGCGATGACGATGATGACCTCGACATCGACGGCCCTCCTGGCCTCCAGCGGCGAGAGCGTTTTGGTCAGAACGATCAGCACCGCGGCGATCAGGGAGCCCTGGAGGATCGGCAACACGTCGGTCGCCGCCAACGTCACTGCGGCGAGCAGCAGGACGAGGGGAATCGAGCTTCGGCCACTGGTGGTCGGTGGGGTTCCGTTGAGATTGGCAATGAGCAGGAAATCGGCCCGGTCGCGCCACCGCTCACGAAAATCTGGGTCCGAGACGATGATCAGGGTGTCGCCGAGCCTTATGGTCTCGGTGCCGAGTCGACCTTCCAGCATCTGGCCGGAGCGGTGGATGCCCAAGACGGCCGCTTGGTATGCAGACCGGAAGCCCGCGTCTTTGAGCGTGCTGCCGACCAAGGGTGAGCGAGAGCCGACGACCACCTCGAAGTAGCGCACCGTGGGGTTTTCCAGGTCTAGGACGTGCTGCAACTCGGCCGAGCGCAGGCCCTTCATAGACTGCAACTCCACGATTTTGGAGACCTGCCCAGCGAAGTGCAGTCGGTTGCCGCCGCGCAGCACGGTGTCGGGCCGGACCGGCGCGATCGTCGTGTCACCCCGGTCGATAGAGCTGAGGAAGAGCCCCGACAGCCCTCGCAGTTTGGCTTGCTCGACCGTTTTGCCGTCGATCGGGCCGCCGGTCACGACCAGCATCTCCATCGCAAAACGTCGACTGCCCTCTTCCATCTCACGCGCGGCCGAGCGTCGATCGGGGAGCACCAGCGGTGCGATCAGGATGATCACGCCCACCCCCACGACGGCGATAGGTAGCCCGAGTTTGCCGATCTCGAAGAACCCGATGGGCTCCAGCCCGAGCGCGGGCATCTGGCCGGCCACGACGAGGTTGGTCGAGGTGCCGATCACGGTCATCAATCCGCCGAGGACCGCCGCAAACGACACTGGCATCAACACTTTGGAGGCGGACACTCCGCGCCGGTCCGCCCAGGCGAGGACTTGCGGGATCAGCATGGCCACGATGGGGGTGTTGTTGAGAAACCCGGAGGCCCCAGCGGTCGGGAGCAGCGTGCGCAGCAGGGGGATCCGATACGTGCCGCGATCGCCAAGGGTGCCCTGCATGATGGGGGTCAGGGCACCGGTTTTCTCGATAGCGGCGGCGACGACATACAACGCGGCAACCGTGATCGGTGCGGCGTTGGAGAAGCCGGAGAAGGCTTCCTCCGCCGGGACGACCCCGAGCACGAGCACGGCCGTGGCACCGCCGAAGGTGACGACGGCGGGCGCGACGCTGCCTCTGGCGAGAACAACGAGCACCGCTACGACGACGACGAGCGTTAGCCAGGCGTCCAGGCCCACGGGCACCTCTTCGTTTAATGGGTCTCCTGCATGAGCGCCGCGACAGTAACAGCGAAGAAGAGTGGGCCCCGTGGGACTCGAACCCACAACCTACGGATTAAAAGTCCGCAGCTCTGCCAATTGAGCTAGGGGCCCAGGCACAGTCAACCGAGTCAGACCGTGCGGGGATCCACGCTACATCGGATCCTTGCCGCTTAGAAATGCGAGGAGCGCGCTGGCGTAGGCACACTCGGCGTCCTCGTGCGGGGTGGCTTCGTAAGACACGCTCTGGTTCAGGCTCACGGCATACCCCGCGTCGTTGCGCGTGAGGCTCGCGAATGCTTCCCCGAGCACCGCGCGCATCTGGTCCTCACGCGGCAGCCACAGAGTTTCTTCGAGGTCGACGGAGTCCAACGCCCATTCGGAGACTCCGTTGAAGCCGATCACCGACCCACCGACGAAGCGCTGCACGTCGACCGTCATGTCGGCCAGATAGAAAACATCGCCGAGCATGCCTTGCGTGTCGACAGTGAAGCGGTCGCCCGGCAACGGGGACCACAACAATCCGGCCGTATGCAGGTCGCGCGCCAACTCTGAGGTGATCACCGTCTTATCCTCTCAGGCGGGCGTCACCGCTGAGGCCGCGTGGGCACATGACCGATATGCGCTCTCCTTGCGGTTTCGCGGCGGGGGAGTGCGAGCACAACGGTCATCAGGGTGGCGACTTTCGCGCGTTCAGGCGTGTATGCCGTCGTCGGGGTCCCAGCTGTAGGCGATCTGGGCGGCGGTGGTGATCGCGAGTTCTCGGCCCGCGAGGCGGTCCACGAGATGCAGCGCCATCGCCAGGCCGTTGGACAGCCCCCCGGCAGTCACGATCGAACCGGCGTCAACCCAGCGGGCTTCGACGGCTCGCTTCCCCAACACCTCCGCGAGTATGCCGATGTCTTCGTGATGCGTCGTCGCGGCCGCAGCCGAGGCGAGAAGACCGGCACGGGCCAGCAGTATCGAGCCGGTGCAGACCGAGGTCAGGAGCGTGGCGTTGCCGGCCAGCGCGCGGATAGCAGACGTGACGTGCGGATCCGCGCTGGTGGTGTCGATGTCGACCGTGCCCGGCACGATCAGCACGTCGAGCGGGCCCGCGTCGTCGACCGAGCACGTTGCGGTCAGTCCCAGCCCGCCGTACGACGCGATCGGCGACTCCGAGACACCCATGGTGAAGACGTCGAACGGCGCCTCGAGACCACTTCGGGCCGCGAGTCGGTTGGCGGTGAGGAACACCTCGTACGGGCCGCCCACGTCGAGGAGGTCGACCTGGTCAAAAAGTAAGAGTCCAATGCGCACGGTGGCCTTTCGGTGCAGGGGTGGTGTGCTCGAGACATCGTCACACTTCAAGTCGCGGAGGCGGCAAGGGCGGGTGACACTTTTAGTGTGGTTTCACCTGCTCGTCTGCCCCTGCCGATGCGACTTCTCAACACCGTCGGCCGGTTGACGCCAGCGGACCGGATTGACCGCTTCCGCTTAGACAAGGCGACGGTGATGGCCGAGGCGATGAGTGCCACCGGGCTGAGCGATTTCGGCGATCCGTACTTCGAACACGGACTTGACGCGCTGCTGGCATCGATCTTCCACGACATCGAGCCGCACCTCGTGGGCCAGATCGCTCTGCGCCAAGCGGTCGTCGATGCTCTGATCAACCGGCTCCGGCTTGCCCACGAGCAACGTGTGCAACCCCAAACGTTTGAGGCCGCGCTGCGACCGCCGATCGTCGTCACGGGTTTGCCCCGATCCGGCACCACTCACCTGCACCGCTTGCTCGCCCAAGACCCGGCCCGTCACGCCCCGCCCTACTGGCAGCTCGCTTCGCCGATCGCGCCGCCGGGGGTCAAGGACACGCGCCGCGAGCAGGCCAGGCGCTCGCTGGCGCTGCGGCGCGCGATGATGCCCGACCTCGCCCGGATGCACACCATCGATGCGGACGCGCCCGAGGAGTGCTTCTACCTGACGGCGAGTTCGTTTGAGTCGGTGTTTTTTTGGTCGATGGCTCCGCTGGTCGGATACCTGCGGTGGTACCTCGAAGGTGATCGGACGCAGAAGTATCGCGAGTACCGGTTGTGGCTACAGGTCCTCCAACAGCAGAGCCCCGGCCAGCGGCTGGTGCTCAAAGCGCCTGAGCATCTCGGTGCTGTCGATGCCCTCCTGGAGGCGGTGCCCGAGGCCCAGATCGTGCAGATTCGCCGCGACCCGCTGACCTCGTTCGCCAGCTATCTGAGCATGGCCAAAACGACCCAAGCTCTCACGGTCCCGCATCTGAGGGAGGCATCGACGGCTGCGGCGTCCCTCAACCTGTTCGAAAGAGACCTTGCGCGCAATCGTGCGGCACGAGCCACGAATCCGGACCGCATCCACGATGTGGAGTATGACGACCTGATCAACGATCCGATCTTGACGGTCACTGGTCTTTACGACCGACTGGGGCTCTCGGTATCACCCGAATTCAGGGCCGGTCTGACGGCATACTCGCGCTCGCACCCTGCAGAGCGTCACGGTCGGCACCGATACACGCTCGGCGACAATGACATCGACATCGACGTCGATCAGGTCGAGCGTCGTCTCGCCAGTTAAGCGGCGTCAGGGCAGTTCGCAACCGTCCGGCCCACAGGCCGCTGCATCGCTGGATGCCGTGGACATGGTCAAAAGTTGTGGTGCCCGGTCGGCAATAGCCCGCTCGAGGGCCTGAACGAACACCTCGACCGGTTGCGCCCCCGAGATGCCGTATCGACCGTCGATCACGGTGAACGGAACGCCCGTGGCCCCATACGCCTGCGCCTGCGCTTGGTCCTGCTGCACATCGCTGGCGTATGCCGTCGACGCGAGCACCTCGTCCACGCGAGACTCATCCAAGCCCACCTCGGCGGCCAGGTCGCGCAACACCTGATGCTCGGAGATGTCGAGGCCTTGAGTGAAGTAGGCCCTCAGGAATCGCTCCTTGAGCCGGTCCTGAAGACCAGGGTCGGCATCCTCTTGGCCGAGGTCGGCCGCCAAGTGCAGCAACCGGTGCGCGTCCACCGTGTTGCCGACCTTCGCATCGTCGAGGTGGAAATCGAGGCCGTCACCAGCGGCGACCTCGCTGATCTGTGCGCTCATGGCCCGCCCGGCTTCGAGCCCGCCGCCGTACTTTTGGCCCAAGTGCTCAGCGACGCCCACGCCGTGACCGTGTTCACCGGGGCGAGGCGCCGACGGGTCCAATTGGAAGGCCCGCCAGACGATGGCAACGTCGCTCAGGTCGGTGCCGACGGCTTCGAGGTGTGACATCGCGGACTCCAGGCGGCGCTTGCCGATGTAACACCACGGGCAAACCACATCCGACCAGATTTCGATGGTCAACGGGGCGTTCGGTGCGGCGGAAGCGGGTGCGGTCATGCAGACCAGAACAGGCTGGCGTGTGGTCCTGTTCCTGCCTACCGACGCGACGTGCTGCTCACATACCGCGCACGGTGCTGCGGCGTAGGGCCCAGGCACCGAGCGCCAGCAGCACCAGCGCCATCGCGGCCAACACACCCAACTCCGGGAGTATGTCGACCAGGCTCGCGTCACGGCGTTGCACGTCAGCCATGGCGTCGTAAGCCCAGGCGTGCGGGGTGATGTGCGCAGCGGTGCGCATCGAATCTCCGAACAGTTCGAGGGGGAACATGCACCCACCCAACGCCCCGAGGATCAACCCCAACCCGATGCCACTGCCAGCAGCGGCGCCTTCGTTGTCCATCAAAGACCCCAAGAGCATGGCGGCCCCAGCGGCGACGGTGCTGAAGACGGCCAGCACTACGAAGGCCAACGGCCAGGAACCCCACTCGACGCCGAAGAACAGTGCGGTGGCGACCATGATGTAAAGGCCCTGGAAGGCGGCGATCGTCCACCGTCCGAGGGCCTGGCCGCCGATGGTTTGCACGGTGGTCACGGGGGCGCTGAGCACGCGGCCCACGACGCCATACCTGCGGGCTTGGATGAGGGTCGATGCCCCGGTCAGCGACGAAATGAAGACAAACAGGAACAGTTGTGAGGCAGCGCCTTGGTCGAACTGACCGGACAGGCCCGCGAACTCCGCGCTGACCTCGTCGACGCTGTCGATGCGCAGCGTGGCGGGGGTCAGATCCGCTTCGGCCGCCTCGAGCGCGCCCACGATCTCGTCGGCATCGCGCCCGTCACCGCTCAGCGCGGCCACCTGGTCCCGCTGAGCGTTGGCGGCCGACACCGCGCCGGCCACCGCCTGCGAAGCAACCTGAGCGTTGGCGTTGCTGCCGACCAGGGTTTGCAGGTCAACGTCTGCGCCGGCCTCGAAGGCATCGGAGGCTTCTGGGGTGATGAGCACCCCCACGTCGGTGCGGCCGCGACCGACCTGCTCACGAATGGCGTCTTCGTCGGTGAAGCTGACCTGTGACTCCTCCGCGTCGTTTAGCTCCTGCACGATCGCCGCCCGCAACGCAGTGTCCGGTCCCGAGATGGCGACCTTAGGCTGCGGCCCGCCGCCCCCGAACGACGCCCCGATCACGATCACCAGGATCAGCGGGAAGATGAAGACGAAGAAGATATTGGAACGATCGGCGAGGAAGCGCCGCAACTCCACGACGCCAATGGCTAAGACTGAGCGAAGACCGTTCATCGCTGTGCGCTCCGGTCGGGGACGAAGGCCGTCACGATCACGGTCACCACCGCGAATCCGGTCATGATGATCAGGGGCCCACCAATGTCGGCCAGGCTCCCGCCGTTGCTGCTGATGCCCAGGCCGCGGGTGAAGGCGGCGATCGGGTTGAGGTCCAAGATGGTGCCCAAGATGCCGGTGCCGGTGATGGGGAAGAACGCGCCTCCGGCCATCCCCAACGAAATGGCGAGGATCGACTGGGCGACTCCGGCCTGTTCGGCGGTGCTAGCGACTTTGGCCACGATGAACATCAACGAGGTGCTTGCGGTGACGACAGCGGCGATCAGCACGCCGACGACCACAACCGACCCGAAGCTGACGTCGAAGAACAGTGCGCCGACGGTCAGCAGCACTGCGGTAGCCACGGCCCCGAGGATGAAGCTGACGAGTGCTTTAGCGGTGACGATCAACCCCGGCGTCATGGGCATGGAGCGCAGCCGAGAGTAGGTGCCCTGCTCCTTCTCGATGATCAAACCGAGGACACCGAAACCGACGGTGAACAGCAGGAACAGCCCGGCCTGGCCGGCGATGGTCGAAGCGGCCGGGCTCAACTGCTCTGCGGACAGGGTTCCGGGGGTCAGCGTCATCGCGGGGCCAGCGGTCGCGGCATCTTGGGCGACCTGCGCCAACTCATTGGGGGGTATGCCGAGCGCGAAGCCAGCCGTCGTGGCCACCGCTCCGTCGTTGAACTGGGTGACCAGCGACTGAACGATGCTGAGCACGATGACGCCTTCAAGGCCAGCGGTGTCGGATTCCACGGCGACGACATCCGCGCCGCTGCCGGCGATCATCGCGTCGGAAAAGCCGTCGGGCACGATGATCGCCACGTCCGCTTCTCCCGCCTCGACCTTGGCTCGTGCGTCGGCCTCGGTGGTTTCGTCGATGGTGATGTCCATCGTGTCGATCTGTCCGAGCACGGTGGTGAAGACCGGTGCGATCTGATCATCGCTCGGTGCCGAAATGGCCACGGTGGTGGGCTCCAACTCGGAGTTTGCGGCGTTGCCGAAGACAAGGTTGAAGACAAACATCAACGCGATCGGCACCAGCAGCGCGAAGATGAAGAACGAGCGATCCCGAAGACGTTGACGCAGGTCCGACAGGGTCATGGTCAGCAAAGGTCGCATGGTCAGTCCCGCAGGGCTTTCCCGGTCAGGTGCAAGAACACGGACTCCAGGTCGGGCCGTGAGATCTCCACGTCACTGAGCGACATACCCGATGCCGTTGCGGTGTTGACGATGGTCGCGACCGCGGTCGGGGCGTCGTGCACGGTCAGACGCAACTCGCGGCGGTCGGTGTCGACGTGTTGGACGGCAGGCAGGTCGGTGAGCGAGGCTGCGGCTTTGACAAGGTCGCCGCTTCCCGCGAGGCGTATGGTGTCGACGCCGCCGGTGAGTTTGATGAGCTCATCCTGGGTGCCTTCGGCTTGGATGGTGCCGGTGTCGATGATGGCGATCCGGTCGCACAGGCGCTCGGCCTCCTCCATGTAGTGAGTCGTGTAGAGCACCGCCATGCCCTCGGTCGACAGCGCCTCGACCGACTCCAGGATGGAGTTGCGGGACTGCGGGTCGACGCCGACCGTGGGCTCGTCGAGGATCAGCAGGTCAGGGCTGTGCAGGAGACCGATGCCGATGTTGAGGCGCCGCTTCATGCCCCCGGAGAACTTCTTAGTGGCTTCTTTGGCTCGGTCGGAGAGGCCGATCAGCTCGAGGACTTCGTTGCTGCGGTCCTTGAGTTCTTTGCCGCCGAGGCCTTGGAGGCGGCCGAAGAAGTGCAAGTTCTCCCGAGCCGACAGCTCGGGGTAGATCGCGAGGTCTTGGGGCACGAGCCCGATGTGCCGCTTGGGCTCAACGGTGTCGGCCTTCATCGCGTGGCCGGCGACGGTGACGCTTCCCGCTGTGGCCGGGATCAGGCCGGCGACCATCGAGATCGTCGTGGTCTTGCCTGCGCCGTTGGGGCCGAGCAGCCCGAAGGTCTCGCCGGGGGAGATGTGGAAGGACACGCCATCGACAGCGGTGAACGAGCCGAAGCGTCGGACTACGTCGGTGACTTGCAATACCGGTGCGTTCGGGCTGTGCTGCGTGACGCTCACGGCGCTCCTTCGGTGGGTGTGCCGCAACTGTATGGCGGCACCCACCTCCGGAGGCAGTGACAGATGTCATGGGTGTGGCCTGACATCCGGTCCGCTGAAAATCGGCTCACGGTCAGACCGCTGTCTGCACGTGAGCCGACCTTCGCCGTCAGGGGCTTAGCCCAGAATCAGGTTGGTGAGGAAGAGCAGGGGGATCGAGCCTGCCCACACGGCAGTGGTGATCCCCGACCAACCCTTCAGGGCCGCAGTGCCCTCCAGCCCAGTGAAACGAGTCACCACCCAGAAGTATGAGTCGTTGAAGTAGCTGAAGATCATCGATCCTGAAGTGCAGGCAATGGCGGCAACCACCGGGTCGATGCCCAACGTGGTGACCAACGGCGCAGTGACCGAGGCGGCTGTCACCATGGCTACGGTGCCCGACCCCTGGGCCAAACGCACCAGCGTCCCGATCACAAAGGGCACCAGGAAGCCGGGCAGGGCGGTGCTTGCAACGGCTTCGGCCAGTGCGTCGCCGACGCCAGAGTCCCGCAGAACCTGCCCTAGGGCACCGCCGGCACCAGTGATCAACAGGATCAGGCCAGCTGAGGCAGCAGCATCGGCAAACCAGCCCTGGACTTTGGTGCGAGGGGCCCACCGGGGTAGGAGTAGATAGACGGCTAACAACACGCCGATGACCAAAGCCACTACAGGGTTACCGAGGAACTGCAACGGCACGGCCCACCCAGAGGGTTCGTAATCCTCGGCCTGAACTCCTTGCCGGCTCTGGTCGATGGCACCACTGACGGTGTTCATCACGATCAGCAGTAGAGGGATCATCAGCGGCAATGACCCCACAAATGCTCCGACCGAGTGCTTCGGCGCGCCTTCTGGCCGTTCACCCAAGATGCTGTCGTCATCGTCAGGGTCATCGTTTTCGTCGTGGCGCTTGCCCGACGTGGACTCAGATGCCGAGCCGGTGCCTCCCACGGTCGCGTCGGCATACACCGCCTCTCGCACGTCAGCACGCACATCACCTTCCAACTTGGGCCCCATCCACCGCGCGTAGGCCACGACGACGGGCAGCAGGAGGACGGTGAACGTGAGGCCGACGAGGATGAGCAACCCCAGATCGGCACCCAGGATTCCGGCCACAGCGAGCGGTCCGGGGGTAGGCGGCACGAGGTGGTGAGTCAGCGTCATACCGCAGCCCAAGGCCAACGCCAGCGTGACGTAACCCGCCTTCTTAACGCGGGCGATGGAGCGTGCCAGCGGGTTCATGATGACGTAGCCGGAGTCGCAGAACACCGGGATGGACACCAACGCCCCAACACTGCCCATCGCCCACGGCTCGCGCCCTTTGCCGAACACGGACAAGAAGGCGTTGGCCAAAGACGTCGCGGCCCCCGAGACCTCAAGGATTTTGCCGATCGCCACCCCCAGACCGATCACGATGCCGATGGAGGCCAACGTATTGCCGAAGCCGGTGGTGATCGAGTTGACGATTTCGAGCACCGGTTGACCGGCGATTAAACCGGTGACGAGGGACGCGATCAGCAGCGCCACGAATGCGTCGAGTCGGGTCTTCAGAACTAGAACGACGATCGTCGCGATTCCGATGACCAGCGCTAACAGAAGTTGAATATCCACTGAAGTATCCCCTTGCCGTTGCTGAGGCCGGCCGTCGTTGCCCGACGGGGTCATCCTGACCCGGTCAAGGCCAGTCGGCAACATTTAGCGTCGTGGACTATCTCGTTGCGGTGGACGAGATCAGCGTTCACTTCAATACTGGAAACGCGAGCCAGCAATCTCACAATGGAGGTGGGTATGCCCAGGACAGAGCGTGATCTGATCGCGGGCTACTCGGGAGACTTCGACATCCCCGACCCCGTCGACGTCGCCGCGGGTGCAGTCGTTAAGGCGCGCGAGGCTGCTCCTCGGGTGCTGGTTGTGCTTGACGATGATCCGACCGGCACCCAGTCGGTCGCTGATCTTCCGGTGCTGACCGCGTGGGAGGTCGAGGACTTCAGATGGGCTTTTTCACACCACATTGAGGGGTTACCGGCACCTGCGGTGTACGTGTTGACGAATAGTCGTAGCCTCGATCCGGCCGATGTCCGCGAGCGGACGCGTGAGGTTGTCGCTCATGCCTATCGCGCCGGTGACGACATTGGCGTCGAGTTGACGTTCGTCAGCCGCAGCGACTCGACGTTGCGTGGTCACTATCCACTGGAGACCAACGTCATCACCGAGACCATCAGCGAGCATGGCGGCCCGAGCACCGATGGCGTTGTGTTGGTCCCGGCGTTCCCCGACGCAGGGCGTGTCACGATCGGTGGGGTGCACTACGTGGAACAAGGAGACTCGCTGGTGCCCGCAGGTGAGACGGAGTTCGCTGGCGATGCGACGTTCGGCTACAAGCATTCTCAATTGGCCGACTGGGTGCAGGAGAAGACGCAGGGCCGGGTTGCAACGGGCGATGTTGTCGAACTCGATCTGCACGTGGTGCGCGGTGGTGCCGACGGTATTGCCTCTGCGTTGATGGACACCCACGATTCGACGCCAGTGGTGGTCGACATCATCAACGAGCACGACCTTCGAGCGTTAGCGCTCGGGCTGGTCGAGGCCGAGCGGCGAGGCAAGCACCTGCTGTATCGGGTTGGGCCGCCGTTCGTGCGGGCCATGATCGGCCAGGAACCCCACTCGCCCTTGACCGTCGGCCAGATCGTGGACCCTGATGATGATCCGCGGGGAGGATTGGTGGTGGTCGGGTCACACGTGGCGCTGACCACCCGCCAGCTGGACGCGTTGATGTCCGGCCATGCCGACGCCGAGGTTGTTGAACTGTCGGTTGAGGCTTTGACCCGCGACGGCGAGTCTCACGTCGCTCAGACCGTCGAAACGGTGAGTTCGGTCCTTCGCCGAGGCGACGTGATTCTGCATACCAGCCGGCAGTTGAAGCGGACTGACGACCCAGACGAGAACCTGCGAATAGCCCGAGAGGTGTCGCAGGCCGTTGTTGAGGTGGTCGCCGGGACGTTAGCGCACACTCCGCCGCGTTTCGTAGTGGCCAAGGGTGGCATTACCTCATCCGATGTCGCTTCGCGCGGTATGCAGATCCGTCGCGCCGTGGTCCGCGGGCCGATGCTGCCGGGACTGGTGTCGCTGTGGGAGGCCGTAGACGGGCCAGCACGCGGCATCCCGTACGTCGTTTTCGCCGGCAACGTGGGCGCCGATGACTCGCTTCTCGACGTGGTCCGGACTCTCAGCGCGTACATCTAAGAGCATATTCCTGCATAATCCGAACAACCCAAGGAGAGCACCGAGATGACCGAAACTCCGACCTGGCCGAGCGAACGGACCGCTGTGCTGACTGGCGCTGCCTCTGAGCGGGGCATCGGGCGTGCCGCCGCCGCAATGCTCGCTGAGCAAGGGTGGGCGGTGGCGATTTTAGACATTGACGATGAGGAGGCAACGGCGGCAGCAGCCGACATCGCCGATCGCTATGGCGTGCCGACCCTCGGGGTGGGAACGGATGTTTCGGACCAGGCTTCGGTGACGGCTGCGGTCGAGGCGGTCGAGTCGTCCTTGCCGCCGGTAGTGGGGTTGGTAAATCTAGCCGGGATCAGCTCGCCGACAGTGTTCATGGAAGAGACGAGGGAGGCTTGGGACAAGGTCTTCGCGGTGAATATGACGGGTACCTTCATGGTGACCCAGCGGTTGTTGACCGGGATGATCGAGCGCCAGTTGGGCAGGATCGTGAGCGTGTCCTCGATTTCCGCGCAACGTGGTGGTGGGACGTATTCGAAGGTCGCCTACAGCGCGTCGAAGGCCGGCATCATCGGCTTCACTCGTGCGCTGGCCAGAGAGATGGGTGAGCACAACATCACCTGCAACGCCGTGTCTCCAGGGCCAGTCGATACCGACATCATGGGGGGCAAGTTGGACGAGGAGCGCAAAGCGTCGATGTCGAAGGACGTGCTGATGGGTCGGGTCGGATCGGTGCGCGACATAGCGGCCTTGATCACGTTCCTGATGGGCGAGGACGCGGGCTACATCACGGCGGCGACGTACGACATCAACGGTGGTCTACAGATCTCCTGAGCTCGGGGTGTCGGCGTGGATACTGCTGGGGTGGGGGTTGCATCGGTTGGGCTGCTGATGGTGGCCATCGTGATGTATGTGGTCACCAAGGCCGCAGCCGAGGGGAGGATCGATGTGAACTCGGCGGTCGGCATACGGACGAAGACGCCACCGACCAAAGCCGAGCGACATCTGACGGCTGCATCGCCTTAGGCCGAAAGGCTCGCCGTGTTAGCCGAGCTTCTGGGCCGAAGGCGATGCAGCCGAAGCAGACAAGGGGTCACACCTCTTTGGGCATCTCCCCGGCTGCGTGTGCAGCGGTGAGTTTGGTATGCCCCGGGTAACGCACTTCCTCGATGAGTTGCTGCATGGCGGGCGTCGGTTTGGCGGTGAATTGTGAAACGACGATGCATACCGTGAAGTTGATGAGCATGCCGATCGTGCCGAATCCGGTTTCGGGTATGTCGAAGAGGCCGGCGCCGTTGCCGTAGATCTCGATGGTCCATAGCTGGTAGGCAAGGGTCGATCCGAGACCGGCGACCATCCCGGCTGTCGCTCCGGCAGCGGTGCACTTCTTCCAAAAGATGCCCAGCACCAGGACGGGGAAGAAACTGGCGGCGGCCAGGCCGAACGCCAACGCGACCACTTGAGCCACGAACCCGGGAGGGTTGATGCCCAGGTAGCCAGCCACCACGATCGCACCAGCCATCGCTATCCGTCCGACGAGCAACTGTTGCTTGTCGGTCGCTTGGGGGTTGATCTTCTTGTAGTAGACGTCGTTGGCCACCGACGAAGAGATCACCAGCAACAACCCGGAGGCGGTCGAGAGCGCGGCGGCCAGACCACCGGCGGCGACCAAACCGATGATCGGCGCTGGGAGTCCAGCAATTTCGGGAGCGGCCAACACGACGATGTCGTTGTTGATGAGAAGTTCGTTGGCGGCGCTGGCGGTACCGGTGATGTTGATCAAACCGTCACCGTTGACGTCGTTGAACTCGATCAACCCCACGCTCTTCCAGGTGTTGTACCACCCAGGTGCAGCCGACTCTTCCGTGCCGGACAACTGATTCAGCACGTTCAACTTGCTAAAGGCTCCGATGGCCGGGGCGGTCGTGTAGAGCAACGAGATGAAGAAGAGTGCCCATAGAGCCGAGTAGCGAGCGGCCCGCACCGACTTCGCCGTGTAGAAGCGGACGATGACGTGCGGCAATCCGGCCGTTCCGAACATCAGTGCAGCGGTGATCAAGACCATGTTGAGACGGCTGGTCTGCGTGAACGCCTCGGTGTATGCCGCGATGCCCAGGTCTTGCTGTAGACCGTCCAACTCGGACAGGATCTCGCCGAAGCCGATCTGGGGGAACGGGTTGCCGGTCAGCTGATTCGAGATGGCCACGGCGGGGATGATGTAGGCCACGATGAGGACGCTGTACTGCGCCACCTGTGTCCAGGTGATGCCCTTCATGCCGCCGAGCACGGCGTAGAAGAACACGACGGTCATGCCGATGATGATCCCGACGGTCTTGTCGACCTCGAGGAATCGCTGAAACACCAGGCCGGCGCCGGCCATCTGACCGGCCACGTAGACGAACGAGACCACGATGGCGCACACCACGGCCACCATACGAGCGCTCTCGGAGTAGCGGTCGCCGACGAAGTCCGGAACCGTGTACTTCCCGAACTTGCGCAGATAGGGAGCCAAGAGCAGCGCCAACAGCACGTATCCGCCGGTCCACCCCATCAGGTAGACCGATCCGGCATACCCGTTCTGTGAGAACGCCACGATGCCAGCGAGCGAGATGAACGACGCTGCACTCATCCAGTCGGCGGCAACGGCCGCGCCATTCGCGGGCGCCGGGATACCACCTCCCGCAACGTAGAAGCCGGACGTGGTGGTGACCCGGCTGGCGTAGGCGATGTAGATGTAGACGCTGAAGGTGATCACGACAAAAACGGTCGTCCACAGCTGCACGTCGCTCATGAGGGGTTGACCTTGCTAGGAGCTTCTTCGACGCCAAACTCTTTGTCGAGTTTGTCCATCCGCCACACGTAGAAGGCGATCAGAAGCACGAACACGACGATGGAGCCTTGCTGGGCAAACCAGAATCCGAGCGGGACCCCGAGGAACGACACCTGGTTTAGGACATCTACGAACAGGATGCCTGCACCAAAGGACACGAGTGCCCAAATCGTCAGTAGGACGGCCATGAGTCGTAGGTTCCGCCGCCAGTACGCGGCACGCTGGTCAGCATCCACAGGTCATCAACTCCAAGACAAAAGAGTGACAACACCAGTGTCGTCACGTGAGGGTCCTAGCATCATCAGGATCGGGGCATCCGTCAAGATGTAGCCTCAACCGCTGTGACTCATCAGCGACGCGGACGGCGACGACTACTGCTTGCCACCCTCCTACTTCTCGTGGGTGCGTTCCTCCCGTGGCTTTACACCCCAGCCGGACCGGTCAGTGGAATGCGCGGTCCCGGCTTGTGGACCTTTTACGCCAGCCTTCTAGCGTTGGCTGGTGCCCTGTTGCCGCCCCGTTTTCGGATGGTCTCCTTGGTGCAGGCGGGGCTCGTAGCCATCGTTGCCGTCGCCTTTCCCGTATGGCAGGTCGGTCGAGTGTTCAGCCTCGTGGGGTTTGGCGGATGGGCGCCAGGCCCCGGACTGGTCATGACCCTCGGTGGAGGGGTGCTCTGTGCGGTGGCCGCTCGAGACCTGCTCCAGCCAGACGAGGTTTGACGTCGCCGGATCTACGACGACCTTCCTGAAACCCGCCAGGGCTGCAGCCGGCCTCGAGGAAGTAACAGCACAACGTGGCCTGGTGGTTGGGGTGTCGGTATGCAGTCGTACGCTGAGCCACGCAGGTCGCTGGCCCCCTTTTGGCACGCGCGGCGCTTTCTCTTCTTGATCGGTGGACACGACGTCTATGGCAGCCAAATGGTGGACCCTCATTGCCGTGTGCACGGGTCTGTTCGTGCTCTTGCTCGACATCACAATCGTCAACGTGGCGCTGCCGGACATTCAGCGCGACCTCGACGCGACGTTGTCGGACCTGCAGTGGGTCATCGATTCCTATGCCTTGGTGCTGGCCGCGCTGCTGCTGACCGCCGGGTCGTTGGCCGATCTCTTCGGTCGCAAGCGCGTCTTTGTCATCGGCGTTGCGCTCTTCGGGGTGGCGTCGTTCCTCTGCGGCGTCGCGCCCAACATCTTGTCGCTCACGCTCGCGCGAGGCTTCCAAGGCGTCGGCGGCGCGGCGATGTTTGCCACCGCCTTGGCACTGCTGGCGGCGACCTTTAGCGGCAAAGAGCGCGGTATCGCGTTCGGCATCTTCGGGGCTACGACCGGTGTTGCGGTGGCCATCGGCCCGGTCCTGGGCGGCGTGCTGACCTCGGGTCTATCGTGGCGCTGGATCTTCTGGGTCAACCTTCCGATTTGCGTGTTCGCGATCCTCGTGGCGCTGTTCAGGGTCAACGAATCCAAGGACCCGAATGCCGGGGCACCCGACTGGATCGGATTCGTCACCTTCAGCGGAGCGCTCGGACTGTTGGTGTTCGGGCTGATCGACGCGGGCGTGCGCGGCTGGGCCGACCCGCTGATCCTGGGTGTGCTCGGTGGCTCAGCGGTGTTGCTAGTCCTGTTCGTCGTGAGCCAGATCAAGCAGCGGCAGCCGATGTTTGATCTCACCTTGCTGCGCAAACCGACCTTCGTGGGCGGGTTGGTCGCCGCCTTCGCGGTGTCGTCTTCGATCTTCTCGCTGCTGGCCTACCTCGTCATCTACCTGCAGAACGTGCTCGGCTTCTCGGCCGTTGAGGCTGGAGTGCGGCTGCTCTTCTTGTCGATCGCGTCCTTCTTCTCGGCCACCGTTGCAGGCCGACTCACCGCAAAAGTCCCGGTCAAGTGGTTGATTGCGCCTGGGTTCCTGAGTCTAGGGATCGGTCTAAGCCTGTTGCTGCTGATCGACGTGGACTCCTCGTGGACGGCACTGATCCCCGGCTTGACGGTCTGCGGCTTCGCCATCGGGATGATCAACGTGCCGCTGGCCTCGACCGCAGTGGGCGTGGTAGCAACCGACCGCGCCGGTATGGCGTCAGGGGCCAACTCGACGTTCCGGCAAGTAGGCGTGGCGACCGGTATCGCGGCGTTGGGGTCGATCTTCAGCCGGATTGTTACGGTGGACATAAAAGATGAATTGACGGGCACTCCGGCGGAAGCGCAGGCCGAGCAAATCGCGGCCGCCGTTACCGGTGGTCAGATCGAGCGGGTCGTCCAGATGGCCCCAGCCTCAGCAAAAGACCTGATCGAGCAGGTGGCCACCGTCGGCTTCGTCGATGCCCTCAACCAGATCACGTTGATCGCTGCGGTCATCGCCTTCGTCGCCGCCGTTGCGTGTTTTTTCCTGATCCGCCAGGAAGACTTCGTCAACAACTAAGCGCGCCGGCCTCCCGCTGAGCGCGCGTTGGACGACCGTGGGGCTGTCAGCGCGAGGTGACACAGTGGGGGTTATGCCAGAGAAGTCGTCAGTCCTCGTGATCGCCAACGCCGCCGCAGGGTCCGCCTCCGATGACGACGTGGACTTCGTCCTCGACGCGCTGCGCAAACGCGCCGACACCGAGGTGGTGATCCCGGACGGTGATGACGCCATGGTGGACGCGCTGCGATCGGCCGACGGGCGCGACGTGGTCGCCATGGGTGGCGACGGTTCGCTCAACTGGGTGCTCGCTACCTGCGTCGAGCACGACCTTTTTGGCGGTTTGGGAGCGATCGGTCTCGTGCCGATGGGCACCGGCAACGATTTCGCTCGTGGTAAGGGGCTGCCGCTGGACCTCACCGAGGCCGTGGAGGTCGCGCTCGAAGGCGAGCCGCACCAGTGCGACCTCCTGGTCGATGAGGATGGGCAGGTGGTGATAAACGCTGTGCACGCGGGGATAGCGGCGAGAGCGACAGGCAAAGCGCAATCAATGAAGGGTGCGCTAGGGATCGGGGCCTATGCAATCGGCGCCTTGAAGGCTGGAATGAGCACCAATGGCTGGGAGGTCGCGGTGTGGGTGGACGGCGAAGAGGTGCTCGACGAAGACCAGGACGCGCTTATGGTCACCATTGCGGTCGGCAGTTCGATCGGCGGCGGCACCTCGGTCGCCCCGGACGCGGATCCCACCGACCGCAAGGCCGACGTCATCATCGCCACCGCCCTCGGAGCCTGGGACCGGTTGAGCTTTGCTGCAGACCTTCAAAAGGGCACGCACGTCGAACGCGATGACGTGAAGGTCGTCCAAGGCACCGAAATCACCATCAAGTCAGTGGACCCAGACCGAGAGTTCTTGGTGGACGCGGATGGGGACCTAGGGCAGAAATACACGGAGCGCACCTGGACGCTGCGCTCCGACGCCTGGGTATGCCGTTCGCCCAGTTCGCCGGATGCCTGACGCAGTATTCGCCCGCTGGGGTCTACAGGGAACGGGTCGCTGGCACCATCTCATCACCAGACAGGGCAGAGTGTCGGCATGAACTACATCGGCCTTGATCTCGCGTGGGGTGAGAAGAAACCCACCGGGGTCGCGGTCGTTGACTCGCAGGGGCGATTGATGCACGTCTCTTCCCAGACGGACGACGCCAGCATCATTGCCGCCCTGTCGGCATACGCAAAGGGCCCCTGCCTGATCGGTGTCGACGCTCCGCTGATCGTGACCAATGCGACCGGCAATCGGCCGTGTGAAAAGGAACTGAACAAGGACTATCGAGCCTTTCAGGCGGGGGCTCACCCGTCCAACACCGGCAAGCCGGAGTTTCGAGACCAGCCTCGGGGTGCCCGCTTGGCGGTCGCGATGGGTCTGGACATGGACCCCCACTCCACCGCTGATCGTCGGGCGATCGAGGTCTACCCGCACCCGGCGACCATTGCGCTCTTTCGGCTTGGTCGGACGCTGAAGTACAAGCAACGCACCGGTCGCACGGCCACGGATTTGCGGCTGGCGCTGCTTCAGTTGATGCACCTCGTCGAGACCCTCAAGGGCGCACAACCGGCGTTGCACGTGGTCGATCATCAGAACTGGCGCGACCTCTTCGCCCAGGTAGAAGCAGCCCAACGCAAGAGCGAACTGCGCCGGGTCGAGGACCAAGTAGACGCGGTGATCTGCGCATACGTTGCGATGTACGCTCACACGCGCCCCGACGACACCACGATCTACGGCGACGTCGAGACCGGTTACATCGTGACCCCGAGCCTGCCGCAAGGCCACGGGCCCTCGACCGATCCACACCCGAGCATCGACTCGCCGGCTCGTCATGCCGTGCGCATCTACGAACAGCAGCGCCCCACGATTCTCGACGTGACCGATGCCTACACCGATCTGATCACGGCGATGCTGGACGACGCCGGCATCAACTACCTCAGTGTCACCGCGCGCACCAAGAGCGTGGCCTCGTTCGCGGTCAAAGCGCACCGGCGCGTCGACGGTCGGCCCGAATTCAGCGACCCTTTGCGCGAGATCACCGACCAGATCGGGGTGCGCGTCATCACCTTCGTGCACAGCGATGTGTCGGCCGTCGCCGACCTGCTCGCGGCTCAGATGACCGTTCTCGACGACCGCGACATGGGTCGCGAGACGGCCCAAGAAGGCCGCTTCGGGTATTCGAGCCGCCACGTGCTGGTGGCCGCTGACACCCCTGATTACCGCTCACCTGTCGCGGGGCATCGCGCGTCGGTGCAGGTTAGAACGGTGCTGCAGCACGCGTGGGCGGAGTTCGAGCACGACATCCGATACAAAGGCACGGTGCCGGAGGCGTTCGCGCCCGACCTGGATCGCCGATTCACCCTGGCCGCGGGATTGCTCGAATTAGCTGACCGCGAATTCTCCAAGATTCGGGATCGGCTGCAGGAGAGCATGACCGATCGGCACGTGGATGCTGACGAGGATGACCCACGGATCGGCGCGCAAGACCTCGCCTCGTTCCTGGCGGGTCGCTTCGCGGATGCCGGATGGTCGCGCACCGACCACTACGAGTGGATTGCGGGGCTGCTGCTTGAGGTCGGCGTGACCTCGTTGCAGGAGTTGGGGACGTTGTTGGCTTCGGCCGGCACCGTGGCGATCAACGAGGCTATGGACTACCGCTACCCACCCGGTGCGGTGAGACGTCTCGACGATGCGCTGCTGCATACCTTTAGCGAGCAATATATCGACCTGTCCGGCAACGCTGAGCGCCGTGATGCGTTGCGCGCCCGGATTGATCGGCTCCGGCTGCGAGTGGAGGCTCCGAACCCGCTCGTCTCAGATGGGTGAGTTGACGCAGCGGGTCACTGGGCCGGTTGATCCGGAGACGGCCTGGCGGCGGTATGTCGAGCCGCGCCTTTGGTCGACGTGGGCCCCGCATATCCGGGGCGTGGAGTACGACCTGGACCGCCTGCATACGAGAACGTCTGGTGCGGTGATCGGGCCGATGGGTTTGCGGGTGCCGTTCACCGTCGACGCTGTCGACGAGCCGAACCGCACGTGGTCGTGGACCGTGCAGTTTCTCGTCCGTGGGTGTGCTCTCGTCACCGTCGATTTGGCTCACGGTGTCGAATCCCAGGGGCTCGGCACCGCAACGTGGTTGAGGCTGCGAGGGGCCTGGCCGGTCATCGTGGCCTATGCCCCGGTGTCCCGATGGGCGTTGCGATTCCTGGTGCGCTGACGTTGCGTGATGACCGGGCGTACGGTGTCAACATGAACTCCACCAATGCACCCGGCCACGACGGCCAGGGCCACGGCCCGGGTCCGGACGAGACCCCCGAAACCTTCAACACCGACAAGCCCGAAGGCAGCCCCGGTCCCGCGCACCCCGAACCCGAGGAATCGGACACTGAGCTCACCGAGAACCCCGGCCCGCAGACCCATCCTGACGAGCACGATTACTCGAACCCCGCAGGCAACCCCGGCCCCTCCAGCTGATCTGAGCGGCCCACGGCTCCGACACGCCAGCAGGACTGTCGGAGCTCGTGGGTAGGGTCGCAGTTATGCCCGAGATGGACACCACCTTCACCGACCTGCCGCTTCAAGCCCTCGCTGGTTCGGCCCTGAGTCGTGCCCAAGACCTTGGTTCCACCCACGCCGACGTGCGGGTTGTCCGCACAAAATCGCTGAATCGGGTGCTGCGCGACGCCAAACTCGAGAGTGCGTCGGACGCCACTGAACTGGGCCTCAGCGTGCGGGTCATTCACCAGGGCTCGTGGGGGTTCGCGGCCGGTTTCGTGTTGACGGTTGCGGAGGCCGATCGGTTGGCCCAGCAAGCCGTCGCCATGGCTCAGGTCGCGGGGCCGTTGGTGCCTGCGCCCGTCGTGCTGGCCGCAGAGCCGGTGCACGCCGCGCAAACCTGGGTGTCGGCATACGAGATCAATCCTTTTGACGTGCCGGAGTTCGAGCGCGTGGCGCGGCTCACCGGCTTGTCCCAGCGCCTCCTCGAAGGGGACGGCGTTCACCACACCACGATCAGCCTGTTCGCGGTCCAAGAAAACGTTTTCTATGCCGACACAGCGGGCACTTCCACCACCCAGCAACGGGTGCGAGCCGAGCCCTCCATCGAGGCGGTGCACGTCGGTGAGCAGGGTTTTTACAGCATGAAGTCGGTCGCGCCACCGGCTGGACGCGGCTGGGAGTACCTCACCGGCACCGGATGGGACTTCGATGCCGAGATTGCCGAGCTTCCGGCTCTGTTGCGTGAGCACGCCAATGCGCCGTCGGTCGTGCCGGGCCGATACGACTTGGTCATCGAGCCGACCAACCTCTGGCTGACGATCCACGAGTCGGTCGCCCACGGCACCGAGCTCGACCGCGCGTTGGGTTACGAAGCGGCCTACGCCGGCACCTCGTTCGCCACCTTTGACCAACTCGGCACGCTGGAGTACGGCTCTGCATTGATGCACATCACTGGCGACCGGGTCACCGAGCACGGCCTGTCCACGGTCGGGTTCGACGACGAGGGGGTGGCTGCGCAGCGTTTCGACATCATCAACGACGGGGTGCTGACCGGCTATCAACTCAACCGTCAGATGGCGGCCGAGAAAGATCTAGGACGGTCCAACGGATGCGCGTATGCCGACTCCGCCGTTCACATTCCGCTGCAACGGATGCCCAACGTGTCGTTGACCCCCGACCCGCAGGGTCCCGACGTTGCCGGTCTGATCGCCGGGGTCGAGCGCGGCCTTTACGTTGTGGGCGACAACTCGTGGTCCATCGACATGCAGCGCTACAACTTTCAGTTCACCGCCCAGCGGTTCTACCTCATCGAGGACGGTGAGCTCAAGGGCCAGGTCAAGAACGCGGCCTACCAAGCCACGACCACCGAATTCTGGGGGTCGATGGACGCGGTCGGCGGTCCGTCGACGTACCTTTTGGCAGGCACATTCAGTTGCGGCAAGGGGCAACCGGGCCAGGGCGCATCGGTGAGCCACGGTTGCCCCGCCGCGAGATTTCGAGATGTCAACGTGCTCAATACCAGCGAGCAAGGGGCCCTGTGATGCCGACCGATTGGATCGATCAAGCGCTCGCTTCCTCAGCCGCCCGCGACTGCATCGTGATCGTGCAGGAATCACACGAGGTCAATCTGCGGTGGGCGTCCAACGCGTTGACCACCAACGGTGCGATGACCGCGCGGGTGGCCACCGTGATCAGCACGGCTGACGTCGATGGGGGCACCTCGGCGGCGTCGGTGACGGGACCCGTGGCTTCCTTCGACGACCTGCTGGTGCTGGTGGCCCAAGCCGATGCCGCCGCACCTGGCGCCCCTGCCGATGACGAAGCCCAGCCGTTAGTCAGTGGTGGGCGCGACGACGACTTCGGCGAGTCGGCATACCTGGTGGGGCCGGAGGACTTTGCCTCGCTGGCCGTTGATCTCGGGCAGGCCTTTCACCGGGCGCGCACGCAGGGGCATCTGCTGTTTGGCTTCGCTGAATACCGCCAAACCACCACGTGGTTGGCCAACTCGGCTGGGCTGCGGCGGCGCGTGGTGGAGCCGAGTGGGCGGGTGGAGTTCAACGCGAAGAAGCCCGATCTGATCAACTCGGCGTGGGTTGGAGTGCAGAGCAACGACTTCACCGACGTCGACATTTCCGTGATGCACGACGAGGTGGTGCGCCGCCTCGGGTGGGGTGAGCGCCGCATCGATCTGCCCGCCGGCTCCTACGAGACCCTGCTACCGCCGGGGGCGGTGGTTGATCTGATGATCTTTGCTTACTGGACGATGAGTGCGCGTGATGCCGAAGAGGGGCGCACGGTCTTCGCGGGCACGGAGCGAGGCGCCACCCGGTTGGGGGAGCGGCTCAGCCAGCTCCCGGTCACGATGGCCTCCGACCCGAGCGATGCTCGGTTGCCCCTGGCACCGTTTGTGGTGGCACCGAGCTCGTGGCCGGGGCTGATGTCCGTCTTCGACAACGGAGCCCCCGTGGAGCGCGTCGAGTGGCTGCGTGATGGGGAACTGTCGTCGCTGATCCGCACCCGCGCAGGTATGCAGCGTGCCGGGTTGGAGGGGCCCCTCACCTTTCCGATGGACAACCTCATCATCGGGGCCGGCGGCACCGCGTCGATGGACGAGATGATCGCGTCCACCAAGCGAGGGTTGCTGCTGACCTGCCTGTGGTACATCCGTGAAGTGGACCCGCAGACGTTGCTGCTCACCGGTCTGACCCGAGACGGAGTCTACCTGATCGAGAACGGTGAAGTCGTCGGGGCGGTCAACAACTTCCGTTTCAACGAGTCGCCGATCGACCTGCTCCGTAGGGCCACTGAGGCCAGCGCCGCCGAGCACGTCCTGTGCCGAGAATGGAACGACTACTTCACCCGATCGGTGGCGCCGGCGCTGCGCATCCCGGACTTCACGATGTCCACGGTATCCAAGGCCTACTAGCCTCGATAGGGTAGTTGGCCTATCTGCAATGCCTGCTGATGTGAAGTCATCCCGGTCTTATCTTTGACCGGGTGTCTGCATCGTTCACCTTCTGGAGTGATTGTTTATGACTCGTAGCACCGTTACCTCGCGCCCAGCCCGTGTGCGCCACATGGTTGCTGGTCTGGCCATTGCAGTAGTTATGCCGTTGACGATGGCGGCTTCGTGTGGCGGCGAAGGTGAAGAAGAGCAGCAACAAGAGCAGGAACAAGAAGACGGTGACGAAGACGAAGGGGGCGAAGGCGAAGGGGGCGAAGACGAGGATGACGAATGAGTCGTTCAGCCCCACCCGGTCGCTATTCGTCGTGCTGACGCATCGACGTCGGTGTGCCGGTAAAGACACCTCGACGGTGCACATCGTGAACCACGGTGACCACGACGGTGAGCGCAATGAGGGGTAGCACGAGGAACCCCATCGTTTGGGTGAAGCCGGTCAGGGCTTGATGTTCGGTGGCATTCAACACCAGGTATGCGGTGTAGGCGACGTAGAGCGCGACGAAGACCGATCCTTCCCAGCGTTGCACCGTGAAACCAGTGAAAACGATCGGCAGAACGGCCAGCGCGGCGGCCACCATCAACGGTATGTCGAGGGAGATTGCCGCGGGTGCGACACGGATTCCACCGTTCGCGAAGAAGGCGGGGACGGCTAGCACCAGCCCGATATTCGCGATACAACTTCCGACCACATTGCCGATCGCGATATCCCGTTCGCCGCGAAGTGCCGCCACAAGCGAGGTGACCAATTCCGGAAGAGATGTGCCGATCGCTACGACGGTGAGCCCGATCACGAGGCCGTCGACGCCTAGCGAGGTTGCGATGTTGACGGCACCGGTAACGAGCTGATTCGCACCAACAACAAGCAGCGCAATCCCGGCCACAAGCAGCAGGACGCAGGTGGGGGCTCGGGGGGCCGGTGCCGAGTCGGACGCGAGGGGCGTGGTGTCGCGGCGGCTCAGCACGATGGTTGACGCGGTGTGGGTCAGCCACAGCGCCAACAGCAGGAGCCCGTCGATGGTGCTGACGACACCATCGAGTGCGAGTCCGAAGAACACGAGCGACAGGCCGATCATGACGGGCACGTCGAAGCGAACGAGTTGTTTTTTAACCGCCAGCGGCAGCACGATGGCAGCCAAACCTAGGACGAGCAGCACGTTGGCGATGTTCGATCCGACGACGTTGCCCACAGCGAGGTCCGATTCGTCGCGCAAGACAGCGCCGACCGTGACCGCAAACTCTGGCGCTGACGTCCCGATGGCGACAACAGTCAGACCCACCACCAGTGGGCTCAGACCCCATCGAACTGCGAGACCTGATGCGCCGCGAACCAGCAGTTCACCACCACCGACGAGAACCACCAGCCCCAGAGCAATGCGTCCAATGTCTAGCGCGTCCACAGTTATTGACCCTAGCGGACCGAGCGACTTCCTAGTACCGCTGACGGGCCGGCGACGAAATTGTCTGGGATGCGAACGTGTGGTCTACTCAGAGGTCGGAGGGGAGTATCCCGTTTTCGTTTCGTCGTCACTACGATCGGTCCATACCGGTTCGGCTAAACGGGCCCGTAAGGGCTGGGAGAGACCTCTAGTCACGCCGACCGGAGCCCTCTTCAGAGATCAGCCTCGGGGGCAGAACAGGACTGGAACACCATGGCATTCAAGAACCGACTTCTCAGCGTTGCTCGTCAGGCCAAGACGGCCATGAGCACCCATCAGGACAGCATCGAGCGCGGAATCGACAAGGCTGGTGACCTGGCCAATCAGAAGACTGGTGCCAAGCACGACCAGCGGATACGTAAAGGCACCGACCACTTGCGCTCCGGGCTGGGCAAAATCACCGGAAATCCCAGTAAGGGGACTAACAGTGATCGCCGGTTCTCAGAGGAGCCCCATATCGATGGGGAAGCCCCCGGCAAGAGAGATGACCAGTAGGTAGACCCGAGTGGTCGTCGCGGCCGCCGCGCGGCGGCGCAACTAACCGTAGGTCGGGAACTGTGGCCAGCCGGCAGGGCTGTCCTCCCAATCCTGCTGACGTCCGTAGACGGTTCGGTCCATGATGTGGACCGTCGGGAGAACGGCCTCCGTGCCTCGCTGACTAGTCGTGTAGGTGAGATATGGCGTCTCACCCTGGCGGAGGTAGTAGGAGTAACCCGGCAGTTGGCCGCTATTGCCGGCGTCGTCGACTTGGGTCCAGCCCCCCAATCGTGGTGATACGACGTTTCGTATGACGAGACCCAGGTGTGGCCCCAGCCGCGCTGGGCACGCCAACGCTCGAGTTGCTCAATCGGAGCCTCCGAGATCATGGCGAAGGCAATGTCCTCCTCGGCTATCCGCCCCATATTCGCGGGCAGGTTGTCGACCGCCCAGGTGCAACTCGGGCAGCCTGCATCCCAGCCGGGGGTCGAACATGACGTTCTGGACCAGCAGCAGGTAGTGATCGCCGAAGAGATCGAGCATCGTGGTCGGACCATTCCGTCCCATGAAGGTGTAGTTTTCGACTTCCACCATCGGCAGCCGGCGGCGCGCTGCGGACACCCGATCGTTGTGTCGGGTGACTTCTTTCTCGCGCTCGACCTGCTGTTTCAGTGCCTCCTCGAAGGCCACGCGGCCCACACGACGGGCGGTGCAACGTCCGGTTGGTCGTGCTTGTTGCCGTATTCAGAAACCATGCGAAGCGTCATCGAGAGCCCTGATGTCGGCATCGGTTAAGGCCAGCGAGGGAGCAGCCATGAGTGCTTGGAGTTGCTCGGGCCGCGACACCGACGCAATCGGTGCAGCGATTCCCTTGGCCAACAGCCAAGCCAAGGCCACGGTGGCCGGCTGGGCTTTGCGCTCTTCAGCGATCGAGACCAGGACGTCGACCACGCGCAACCCACCAGCCTCGAAGTAACGACGGGCCGCCCCAGCTCGAGGTTGGCCAGTGAAGTCGGCCTCGGTGCGGTATTTGCCGGTCAGGAACCCCGACGCCAACGATGGGTAGGCGAAGACCGCTAAACCGAACTCGCGCGCGAGTGGCGCGTAGTCCCGTTCGTAGCCCCCGCGAGCAACCAGGTTGTACCGGGGCTGGATCGCGGCGGGAGTCGGCATACCCGCTCGTTGCGCCGTTTCACACCACTCGCGCAGGCGCTCCGGGGAGAAGTTCGAGAGACCGATGGCCCGCGCTTTGCTGGACTCCACGACCGCGCCGAACGTTTCCACCTGATCGGCGATTGAGACGTCTTCGTCGTCGTAGTGCGCGTAGTACAGGTCTACGTAGTCGGTGCACAGACGCGCCAACGATTCATCGAGCGCGGCGAGAACGTTCTCTCGAGCCAGGCCCTTGCGAGTCTCGAACATGCCCACCTTGGTGGCGATGACAAGGTCGTCCCGGTTGCCGCGAGCGGTCATCCACGCGCCGATGATGGACTCAGATTCCCCACCGACATTGCCGTCGACCCACGCGGAGTAGGCATCGGCGGTGTCGACGAAGTTGCCACCGGCCTGGACGAACGCGTCGAGCACCTCGAAAGACCGGGCCTGGTCAGCGGTCCAACCGAAGGCATTGCCACCGAGGTTAAGCGGAAAGATTTCCAGGGTGCTCCCGGGTAAGACGAGGCTCAACTGAGAATCCCGTGGCGAGCGTTCCATTTTTGTGCGGTCCGATAACCGTCGAAGCCGCTGAGCACCCATAGCCCGACGAGGGCAGGGATGAACAGCAACCCGATAAACGGAATGAACGTGAAAATGAACGTCACAACCGTGATCCCGAGAAGGAACAACCCGCGGATGGGACGCCCGCCCAGCATCGTCCCGAGGCCAATAATGATCAGGGACGCTAAGGCGTACAGGATCGGGTTGCGCGGCTGCACAAACGGCCCACGCTGCGGGTAACCACCGGGGGGCTGATCCGTCTGCGGCTGGTCTGTGCGCTCAGTGGGCCGTGGTGGTGGTTCGTGGAAGGGATCTGGTGGCATGGCCGGTCTCCGTCGCGTGATGGTGCAAACGAGCGTAACTCAGCACGCCCTCACTTACGCTGACCGCAGTGAGTTCACAACGTGGGCGTAGTTGATCCGTTCTTGTTCGAGTCGCACCGCCGGCCCGTGCACATCACCCACTAGGTCGGCATACACCTGGCTTTCGGCCTCGCTGAGCCGCCCCAGGTGCTCCCGCGAGGGGCGCGGCTCGCGAACCCACTGACCACGGTGCGCCGCGAGGGTGGCAGCGTCCATGAGCACCGACGTCACCTGCGGGAAGGTGGATCGCAACCGCTCGAGGATGACGAATCCGTGTGTGTCGATGTCTCCCCAATAGAGAATGCGAGCCTCATCTAGCCACCGCAGCCGGGCCAGTCGCAGCACGTCGAACCCGGCACCGAATACCGCCAGCACGCCTGGCAGCGGCGGCAGGGCCAGGAAGGTGACCTCGTTTTCCACCACGAGCACGGCTGTGAATGATGGCGCCAGGTTCACGAGCTCGTCCATCCGGACACTCACGTCGGTGAAAAGGGTTCCCGGAAGCACACTCGAGTCGTCGAGGCGGCGCAACCGGATGCGGTCGGGCTTGGTCGCGAACCCGAATCCGCGCTCGAGTCCACGACCGATGCCCGGCGTCCGCTCACAGCCCACGGCCTCGAGCAACTCGCCCAGCAGCCCCTCGCGAGCCTCGATGAACTTGGTGTCCACCCCCGGCACGTCGATCTGCCTCAGGTACACCCCGGATCCGACGCGGTCGCGCAGCCACAGCACGGTCCGGATCACGAGATCCCAATCCTCGGTATGCCGCAACGCCCGCAGGGGGTGCTCGCCCACCCATCGCTCGAGGCCAGGATCGGCGTCGCGGGCCTTGCCCAGAAGCGCCCGGTATGCCGTCACTGAAGCCCCGACTCGCAGGCGAGCAAAGGTCTGGTCGGCCGTATCGAACCAGACGGCCGCAGGTATCTCGTTGGTCCCAACCAGTCGCCCACCGACTTTGCGCATCTCCAGGCGCCAGCCGGTCTCGCGCAGGGAGGTTACCCAGACCTGCACGGCGCCAAGGTCTCGACTGATCTCACCTGCCGTGGGCCCGCGGACCGGTATGCGGATCGGCTCCCAGGGCGAGGCCTGGGCCACGTGCTTCAGTAGGTCGCCGCGGTCCCATCGCCGGCGCAAGGCATCCACCACATCGGTTGGAGTGGTCCACGGCTTGTCGATCACCGTGCGGCGGTCCGATCTGCAGCCAGGCCGGTGCGTTGCCCGCGATATTCGCTGATCGTCATCGTGTGCAATCGGGATTTGGCCCCGCTGGGATTGTCGACGTAGCCCACGCGCTCAACGAACGGCTCGATGACGTGCACCTTTTGCAGCGGGGTGACGACGAGGAGTTGCAGGCCCAAGGTGTGGAACAGGCGCAGCGCGTAGCGGGTGGACTCATCCGATCCGCGACCGAACGCCTCGTCGATCACCGCAAATCGGAATCGCTTGGCCGCCGGGTCGCCGTCCTCCAACCGGAACTGGTAAGCCAGCGAGGCCGCGAGGATGGTGTAGGCCAACTTCTCCTTCTGGCCGCCGGACTTGCCGTCGGAGTCGGCATAACTCTCGTGCTCTTGCTCGGTCTCACGCCAGCGCTCGGAGGCGCCGAACACCAGCCAGTTGCGCACATCGGTGACCCGCTCGGTCCACACCTTGTCGGCGTCTGAGCGTCCCTCCCGGCCGCGGAACCGGGAAATGATCGCCTCCACCTGGGCGAACTTGGTCTCCGAATACAGCTCGTCGCCGGTGCCGAAGGCGTCCTCGGTGCAGGCTCGCAGGTCGGCCCGGAACTCACGGACTTCGATCCACGGGGTGGGGTGCTGCTCGAGCCGGATGTAGCGGTCGGGGTTGTAGTCGATGCCGCGCAGCGAGTCGTTGATGACGTCGATGCGCTCGGTGATCACCGCGACCTGCTGGTTGAGCTTGGCCTGGAAGGCGGCGATCTCCCGGATCGAATTTTCGTTGAGGTAGCGCTTGAAGTCGCTTTCGAAGCGCGGCAGGTCATCCCGGGCCACCCGGTCGCGCATCTCGCGGTATTCCGGCAGCGCGGCAACGCTGGCGTCCTGCTCGGTGGTTTCGGCGGGGTAGGCCGCGCGGAACTCGGCCATCAGCCGCTCGGCCTTGGACTGGGCCGTGCGCAACCGGCCTGCCACCTCGCCGGATCGCCGGTTAAGGGCGGCGGTTACCTGCTGGGCGCGGGCCGGGACGGCCCGGGCGGCCCGCCGGCCGGTCAGTGGGGGTCCGAGTTCGAGTGCGGTCAGGGAGGTGGTGGCCCGGTCGAGCGCGTCTTCGATCCCGGCGGGTGTCTGCTCGAGGGTGCTCGCCGCTTCGGTCAGCGCCGTCTCGATGTCGACCAACTCGGCCTCGGCCGCGCCCGTCTTCCGCTCTGCGCTGCTGCGGTCGCCCTCGGCAGCAGAGATCTGTTCGCCGACCTCGAGGAGTTGAGCCTCGATCTTCGCCAGTTCCGCCGACTGGGTGCGCAACTGCGCCAACTCGCGCTCGGTCGCAGCGACCCGGCGGGCACTGGCCCACCAGTCGAGGTCGCGGGCGTCGTCGTGCGCGAGCACTTGGGACAGCGCCAACGATTGCCGTGACAGTGCGCGCCGTTGCTCGGCGAGCCCGGCTCGCCGCTGCGACAACGCACTGAGTTCGGTCTGCAGTTGTTGACCGCGGGCGATCAGGGCGTCGACTTTGGCTTGGTTGTCCCAGCCGAGGACGTGATCGGAGACGTCACCGAGGCGCCGGCGGTCGTCCTTTTCGTGTCGGGATCCGGCCTTGACCTGCCCGGCGATGGTGACCCCGCGGTGGGCCCGGCGCAGCTCGGAGATGTCCCGTACGCACCGGTGGTCGGCCCGGTCGGCGAGTTCGCGCGTGGCCCAGTCCGCCAGCGGCCCCGGACGGACCTCCAGTTTGCCCGCAAGGGTGTCGCTAGCAGGGGTGGCGGGCATCGGCGCCGCCGCGTGCCGCACCCGGTGGTAGACCAGTCGGCTGCCGAGGTGGCGGGAGTCCACCCAGGCCGACACGGCCTCGTAGTGCCGGTCGGGCACCACCAGCGACAGGGCAAAACCGCGCAGCACTCGCTCGGCCGCGCCTGCCCACTGCTGTTCGTCGTCGCGCACGCTGATGAGCTCGCCGGCATACGGCAGGTCGTCCTCGCCGAGCTCGAGATCGGTCAGCAGCCGTTCACGCAGTTTCAGTTGCGACAGCGGGATGCTGGATCGGCGACCGCGCAGGCTGACCAGTTCGTCGCGGATTTCGCGGGCGGCGGTGTCGAGGCGGTCCTGCTCGACCGCCGCGGCGGCCTCCCCGGTCTGCGCCTCAGCGTTTTGCGCGTCGAGGTGCTCTTGGTGCTGCTGCGCTTGCTGGCGCACCGTCTCAAAGCGGTCGATCTCACCCATCGGTTCGAGCCCGGCGTCGGTCAGCGCCGCTTCGAACGTGCGGTGCCGTTTGGCTCGGCCGTCGCGGTCGTCGGTATGTCGTTCCAGCGCCTCCTCCAGAGACCCCAGCCGACCTCCGGCGTGGCCTGCGCGGGCGTCGCGCAGACCCTGCTCGCGGGCCCGCAACTCGAGCAGCATCTGGGTGAGCCGCTCGTTGCGGTCGCGCTGAGCCTCGACGTCCGCTGCGCAGTCAGCGCGGTCGGCACTGAGCAGGTCGTGACGCAGGCCAGCGGCGGCATATAACACCGCGTCCTGCTCCTGCGCCAGGGACTCCAGGTCTTGCTCGCGGGCCGCGATGTCGTCGCCGAGGGCCACGATGGGTTCCAGCATCCGCAGTTGGTCGCGGGCGCGCAGCACCGAGTCGTGGGCGGCGCGCAGGTCCTCGAAGTGCTCGATGAGAGATTGCACGGAGGCGCGGGCATCGAAGGGCTCCAACATGTGTGAGCGCACGAAGTCGGTCAGGTTGCCGACCGATTTCAGCGACACCGTCTGGTGGAACAACTCCATGGCCTGCCGGCTCGGTATGCCGAGGGCTCGGCGGAAGGCGCGCTCGTATTCGGGGAAGTGGTCCATCGGGGTCAGGCCGCGGCCGCGCAGACGTCGCCGCAGATCGGCGATGTCGGTGCCGAAGTCGGCGAAGTCCCCGGAAATGCTCAGGTTTTCATTCGCCACCACGTGGAAGCGGCGTGGTTGGCCGGTCGACTCCGCCGGCACCCAGAACACCTGAGCCAAGGTGACGGTCTGGTCGAGGTATTCGTGCCGGAAAGAGGCCAGCAGCACCGAGTGGGAGCGGTGATCGCGCAGCGCCACCGGCCGGGACTGGCCGGTCGTCTCGTTGCGCTCGGACTTGTAGTGGCCCAGCACGTAGGAGCGCAGGCTGCGCTCGCGGGTGTCGGCGCCGGCGGCCTTGTTGTAGGAGATTCGCTGGGCGGGCATCAGCAGTGTGGTCAGCGCGTCGACCAGGGTGGATTTGCCCGAGCCGATGTCGCCGGTGAGCAACGTGGTGCGTCCGTCGAGCCCGAACCTCCAGGCGGCGCGGTCGAAGGTGCCCCAACCGAGCACCTCTAGGCGCTGCAGGCGGAACCCGGGCAGCGCGTTGTCGGCGAAGTCGAGGTTGAGCGCGAAGGTCATCGCTGCCCCTCCAGTGCCTGGGCGTAGTCGCTGAGCCGGGCGTCGAGGCTGGCCAGCCATTCGGCGTCGATGTAGGCCTTGATGATGCGGCGCACCTCATAGGTATGTTCCTGGCCGCGGACCTTGCGCACGAAGCCTAGGTCGATGCTCTTGTTGATCAGGGCGTCCACGTCGGCGACGAGCCGGACCACGTTGTCCGAGGACGGCAGGTGTAGTTGCATCAGTTCGACGATCGCGTCGCGGGTCAGAATCAGCCGCGGGTCGGAACTGGAGGCGTCGAACTCGGCGAGTCGCTTGCGCAGCAGCGCCAGCAGCAGGCTGACCCGCAACGACAGGCGGTGCCGGGGCACCAGGCGGGGGATGTCGAGGTCGTCGTGCTCCATCTGGCGTAGATACGCGAAGCCCTCGGCCTCGTCGATGACCAGGTCCAGCCCCATCGTGGCCATGTGGTCGGTGACCTGCGTACGGTGCCGGTGGACCTCTTGCCACAGGGTGGTGTTGTCGTCCTGATAGACGACGCCCTTGAGTAGCGGCACGACCACGTGGGTCAACTCCAGCCGCTCACTGGTGGGGACGTGAGGTGGCGAGCTCACGGCATACCTCCTAGATCCTGGCGTTCGTTGCCGTGCCGGACGTAGCTGACCGATGGCATCTCGGCGGTGCGCTCCGGGCCGTCCTCAGGTTGCCACGCCACGTGGGCGCGTGCCTCATCGTCTAGGAGCACGTCGATGCCGTCCTCGACCAGACCGAGGTAGGCCACGACTTCGGCCAGGCCCTGCTCCACCGGGTGCTGCGCCAAGATCGTGTCGAGTTGCACCTGGCCACGGCCGGCCAGGGCCTCGCGCACCTGCTGGGCTAGGCGCTGATGATCCACGTACTGCTGAGCAAAGAGAGCGGAGGTGTCGACGGCGTTGTCGGGGTCGTCGGAGTCCTCGATGGCGCTGTCCAACCGGCTCTCCGCCGGGCGAGAATAGAGTGGCCGCTCCAGCGGAAGATTCAGCCCGGGGGAGAGCGCGTCCACCTCGCTGATCAGTTTGTGCTCACCGGTCGGCAAGGTCAGCGAGGTGGTTTCGATGCTGCGCAGCAGGTCCATAACCCGTCGATTCTCCAGCCACACTCGGTCGTCGAGGAATCGGCGCAACTGGTCCGAGAGTTGGCGCACGGTGGCTTGGGTTCGGTCGGCGGCCACCAGCCAGTCGTGATGCACCCGGCGCACCCGCGGATCCGGGTCCAGGGACGGCATCCGGTGCACCTGGGCGAGGAGCTCGGCCAGCTCGTCTTGGCGCTGCGAGGAGAGCAGGAAGTCGTAGAACGCGTGGAAGCTGCGGCCTTGGTCGGACTCGGTGATGGAGTTGCGGTCGCCGAGCACTTCGTCGAGCAACTCGCCCTTGGACCCGTCCCAGGCCGCGATCTGCCCCCGCATGCCCCGGTCCAGCCCGCGGAACTTGGCTTCGACCTCGCGGAAGTCGGCGAGCAACTCCCGCGCCAGGGCGGAGAACTGTTGGTAGCGCTCGCGTTGGGCGGTTTCGCCGAGCACGTCGACCTGCCCGCGTTCGGCTCGGGCGATCTCCTCATCCAGCCGGGCCCGCTCGGCGTGCAGTTGCTCCAGACGCCGCTTCGGGTCGCTCTCGGAACCGTGCACGATCTGGGAGAGCAGGTCGACCAGGGTGGCCAGCCGCGATTCGGTGCCGATGAAGGCCCGCTCAGCCAGGCCCTCGACCCAGGCCACAGCGCGCTCCAAGGCGGGAGTGGCCTCGACGTGCGGATCGTCGGAGTCGGCCGGGTAATACATCCGCAGCCACCCGGAGGCGGTCCAGTCGCTCAGGTATGCCGTCGGTGTCTGCGGCAACGCGTCCCCACCGTGGACCTGGCGCAACCCATACAACTCGTCGTCCAACAGGCTGACCAGGTCCGACAGGGGCAGCGTGCGCGCGTTGTCCTCGACGAAGACCCGACCCAGGAATGCCAGCACGAGGGGGGCGTTAGAGGCACGCAGCAAGCGCCACGCGGCATGCCGCTCACGCAACTCGCTGAGTGTGTCGTAGGTCAGCACGATGATCCCTCCTGCTCGGTGCGGCCAACCCTAATCGCCGACGCCGACAACGAGGTCGCGGCTCGGCGGTCGAGATGTCGCGGGTGGCTTGAAGGTTGAGTCGGTGACGACATAAGAGATCTGACGGTGTGCGCAAGGTGACAATCGGCACGGTATGCACCAGAAGAGGGGCCTCAGGCCGTGCCTAAGGTGACACTCGGCACTGTGTGCACGCATACGTCGTGGACCTCGTCTCGGGTCAGCCGGTCGCCGCCGTGGAACTCCGTGATCTCCGACTGAACCCGGTGTTGCAGCGCTTCGAGACGCTTGAACCCTTTGTCGGCAAAAGAGAGTCTCTCGAGATAGCGGACTACCAGGGCGCTCACCGATGTGTCTTGCTCGTCGGCGACCACACGGGCAACCCGGTACACATGCTCTGGCATCGCGACGGTGATGTTCTTCATCGCATCATTTTGCCGCACAGTCACATTGTCTGTGCTTCACAGTTTCGGTCGGACTTCCAGGCCAACAACTGAGCGGCAGTCGCTCAGTTGTCGCGCTCCTTCTTCTTCTCGTAGCGCTCGTCAAAGCGCTGCAGTTTCTCCGTCGCCTTGGTGATCTTCTTGGAGTTGTTCGAACGCAGGTCCTTGGTGATCTTCTGGATCTGCTTGGGGTTGATGCCCGCAGCTTTCGCCCGCTTCAGATTGGCCGGGCTGTCCAACTGCATCCCCAACACGTATTGAGCCATCACGCGCGGGTCCTCGCGCTCGGGGGAGGTCATGGTCTCCGCTTCTTCCGTGCCGGCCAAGGACCGCGAGCGCTGCGGTGACGTGGAGGTGCTCGATGACGTTGGACTGCTCAGTGCGGGCTGGAACACGTTGGCGTAGGCCACGTTGCCAGCGCGGTTGGGGTGGTAGGACTCGATGATCGGGAAGCTCAGCCCGTTGATCCACTCCGGGTCGTCGCAGACCGCGTGCCCGATGAAGGGGCCGCGGGGGTCGACGTAGTCGAACCCGGCGTTGGTCGAGGTGCTGCGGATCAGGTTGTCCAGCTCGTCGGTGGCGCTGTTGAGACGAGACATCTCGGAGCCGGAGAAGAACGTGAACAGGTTGCAGTCCTCCCCGTTGAAGAGCCGGGGGTAGCCGCCGATCACGACGTCTGCATTGGGTGCCCGATCGCCGATGGTGCCGAAAAGGCTGTTGTAGCGGCTCGGCATACGCTGGTTGAGGATCGTCCGGGCATCGGAGATGGCGCCCCGGCAGTTGCTGATCCAGCCGGGCTGCGCGCACTCGGTGATCACGTCAGCGAAGCCGACGTCGTTGCCGCCGATGGTCATGGTGACGTAGTCGGTGGCCGTCGTCAGGGCACCCACCTGGTTGTTGGTCACGTCCCCAGTCGTGGCCCCGCTGCAGGCTTGGTAATTCAACTGCAGGCCCTCGCGCTGAGCCAGCAGCACCGGGTAACCGAACGGCGAGCGATAGCAGTCATCGGTGGGGGCATACGTGCCCACCCCCGCAGAGTAGGAATCCCCCATGCCCACGTATGTCGTGTCGTCCGTTTGCGCCTGCGCTTGCAACGGGCCGGTCAGCGCCAGGGTGCTAGCAGCGGCGATCGTGATCAGGGTGCGACGTCTTTGGGGGTTCACCGAATGAGTCTCGATGACGTCAGGCGACCGCGCAACCCCACAGATGCATAGTCGGAGTCAGGGTTTCGTCAACTGCGCCGGGCCGGCATCGCGGCCCAAGAACACCATCTAGCGGTGGATCAAAAGCGCTCGGTGCTTGACCCCTGGTGCGTTGGCAAGACGCACGTCCAAGGTGAGCACCTGAGTGTCCAAAGCCTCTGCGAGAGCGACGTATGAGGCATCGTAGGTGGTGAGGTTGTCCCTTAATTGCCAGATGCGAGGCAGCAATGGGCGATGTGGATAGAGCGCGATGTCCAGGTCGGATAGGTCTTCGAAGCCTTCCGCAGAGCGGGTGGATGTCAGGTGGCCCTGCTGTTCGTAGCGTCGGAGTGTCTGAGCCACTTCGAGAACAAACAGTTCGGGTGCGTGCACCGTTGCAACCGCCATGTGGCTCTCGACGGTGCGCGCTCCCGACAGGCCGAGCAGCCATGCCACCGCTGCTGAAGCGTCGAGAACGATCACCGACTGTCCCGCTCGGCGCGCACGTGCGCAGCCGGGTCCACGTCAGACGTGATCGCCGTGCGCGAGCGCACTCGTTCGGAGAGCTCACGCCGAGTCGGCCGCTCAAGCACGCGCTCGACCTCAGCCAGCAGATAGTCCGAAATCGACATTCCCTCGATGGCGGCCCGAGCCTTCAACTGTCGGTGGAGATCCGGGGGGACGTTGCGAATCTGAAGAGTCGACATGCAAGAAGTATAGAAGCATGCAGCGCGCATGTTCAGTACTCACTGCATATGAGCACGATGGTCGGGGTGTGGCATCGAGAGCACCCTCGTCGGATGCCCGGTGCCCGGTGCCCTTGGTGCACTTGGTGTCGAGTGTCACCTCCTGCACGGGTTGCAGCCCTGATTCCGGTGCACTTGGTGCCGAGTGTCACCTCCCGCACGGGATGTGATCGCAGATCCCGTGACCTATCGGTGACATCTAGTGAACGCCACGTCGACCCGCAGGTATGCCGGGTCCATCTGAGCGTAGGTGTCCCGATCGGGCCTTTCGGGCTCGGGCGGCCTGGCCCTCATAACGGCATACGGTGGAGGCATGCCGCAGGACTTCCTGATCGCACACAACCCCGAAGAGGGAACCACGCTGCCCTACTTGCTGCGCATCCCGCTCGGTGTCGACGGCATCGTGGTCAAAGCCAAGGACACCTGGCCGCGGGTCAGCAAGATTTATTGCCACCGCGCTGTCGGTTGGCCGAGCGAGCCGGAGTTGGTCGAGTCGATCCCCGTGCGCTCGTGCGTGCGCCGGGGGCGCGGCGATCGACTTGGTGCTCGATCGCGGGCGAGAGAACCGGTCGCAGTTCGTGCTCACCCGGATCCGCGGCGGTCGGGAGGCGATCTTTTGGCAGACCGCACGGACCGCCAAGCAAGCCAGGCCCGCCGCGAGCCTGCCCACCGCTCGGGCCTCGGGCGTGGTTGATCTGCCGATCCTCGTCGACAGTCACGAGCGGTACGCCTGGAAGTTCACGCACCAGCGGGCCACCACCTCGAGCCGCGGACTACCGGTGGGTGACTATGCGGTGGAGTGGGACGGCCAGATCGTGGCCTCGGTCGAGCGGAAGAGCCTGACCGACCTGGTGCAGACGATGACGGGCGGCAAGATGCGGTACCTGTTGGCCGCGCTTGCCGACGTGCCCCGCGCGGCGGTCGTGGTCGAGGACAAGTATTCGCGCGTGTTCTCCCTGGACCGGGTGCGCCCGGCGATCATCGCTGACGGGTTGGGCGAGTGCCACGCTCGTTTTCCGTCCGTGCCGATTCTGTTCTGCGAGTCGCGTTCCCTGGCCCAGGAGTGGACCTACCGGTTCTTGGCGGCGGCTCTACAAGAAGCGGTCCAGGAGTCCGGCGGCCGTGAGCGAATCGCCGACCTAGCCTCGGCGAAGCCGGCGAGTACGGCCGACGTCAGAGCCTGGGCGCAAGCATCGGGGTATGCCGTGGGCCCCCGCGGGCGGATCGCTGCCGAGATTCTCGCGGCCTACCAAGGGCGTCACTGATAGCTGCGGTGGTCAGTCCCCAACGTGGACCACAGGTGCGGTGGCGGCTGGGGTCTATCAGCCGCTGTAGACGACGAGGTTCCGTTCTCGTGCTGCTTGAGCGAGACGCTCGTCGAAAGAGGCAATGCCAGATCGCGACTCCTCTGCGGCTAGGAGCACGCAGCAATCAGGCATCTTCAGGCTCGTCGAAACTCGGATGGTGGCGAGTTTGACCGCCGTGTTGACGGGGAATGGCAACTCTTGGATGTCCAGGTCTTCCAATGCCCGGCGGGCGACATCCGCAGTGCCTCCTCGGATCGGCCCCACCAGCACCTCGGCCATGGTTAACGAATTGGCTACCAGAGTCTCGTCCACGACGGCGGCGAAAATCTTCTCGGCAAGGAGATGGTGGGCGTCGTCGCTGTCGAGGAAGGCGATGATGACGCTCGCGTCGAGGACGATCACGTGGGCCACTCGCTGCGCAGTTCTGCCAGATAGTCGGGCGCGTAGGTGCCGGTGAGCGCGCCGCGGTGCTTGCGAATAGCCTCCCGGCTCCGGCGTCGGCGCTCGTCGGACGTGGACTGAGCCGCTTCGTCACCCTGTAGAGCAAGGCGGACGATCAACTGTGCGCGACTCACGTCCGGCCAGCGATCGGCTGCCTTGTCTAGGGCGCGAGCTAATTCATCCGTCTCAGTGACGAAATGACGCGGTCGGGTAGTCGGCATGAGAGTGAGTGTAACACCGCGCAATCGTAGTGCTACACCTACTACCTCCATCGGTGTGGACTCTTCAAAACTCCAGGCGGGCACAGTTCACGCATGCGTGCATCACTGAGGCGGCCGAGACGTCGGGAGGCTCGCACGACCACCTCGCCGCGAGTGGGCAGCGTGCTCATCGTGCGCTGACAGCCTCGCCGAAACTGGCGAGGTCACCCCATACGTCGGGCTCGTCCACGGGATGCGCTCGGTACGCCTCGGCATACGCAGCGTCGACTCGGGCCCGGCGGTGATCGGCGAGAAGAGCCTTCAGGGCGCGCTCGACGAGGGACGCGTCGGTCCCGCCGGGATGGAGGTTGCGTGCCTGGGCAAGAAGCTCGTGATCCACTGACGTGCTCAGTCGCTGCTTGGGCATTCCACAATCGTCCCATCAGCAGTTCTAGTAAGGCTAGCGAGCACAAGCTGTACCCCGAACGGTCCGGAGCGCCCTCACCATCCAGGCGCCGTGACGTGCACTCCCTGAAGACGTGCTGCTTGCGCGAAGCGTTCGTCGTAGGTCACAACGGCGTCTAGGTCATCGCCCAGGCTCAGCGCCGCAGCGAGGTGGATCGCGTCCTGGCTGCTTAGGTGGTCAGGATTCAGCCGCCCGGCCGCCTCAAAGGTTGCTGATGTGAGGGTCAGCAGGATGAGGCCGTCGAGCACGGCTCGCGCATCTTCGAGGCGATCCGGCGCGGCGCGGCGCACCGCTCGTAGTAACTCGGTGCGGCTGAGGTCGCTTGAGACGCTTTCGACTCCGGTTTGGAGCCACTGAAGCAGGTCAACGCTTTCCGCTTCCTCGACGACGAACTTCAGGAGAGCTGAGGTGTCTAGGTAATAGACCACGTCAGTAGCGCTCGTCGTCCCGCATACGCCGGAGGGTTTCGGACAAGGGTGGGCCGGGCGCTGGCGCAGGGAGCCGGGCTAAGTTCGTCCGAGCGGGCCGCGCACGTCCGTCCTCGATCAACTGCTCGAGAGGGGACGATGCTAGTGGGGACAGGCGCGCTACGGGTTGTCCTCGCACCGTCACCGCGAGCGTTGCGCCAGCGGCTACTTGGGCCACCACGGCGGAAGCGTTTTGTTTGAGCTCGCGTACCCCGACCGTATCCATCTCTACCTCTCAACCCAGGTTCTACAATGTAGCACCGAACCGTAACGGGCCCTCAAGTCTCCAAGGCGGTCGTTTGCTGAGGTGGGGATGTCCGCTACCCCGGAGAGGGGCTCAACGCTGGCGGTAGACGTCTCGGCGGTGACCCATTCGCAGCACGAGGATGAGCAGCACGTCG